>R03__coassemble_412_pt1 | contig 25283 bp, 24 predicted proteins | sample R03__metabat2_high_PE_063 | metagenome-assembled genome bin R03 | reverse complement strand
CAATCGGTGAGCCCGGTACACAGCTTACCATGCGTACCTTCCATACCGGTGGTGTCGCAGGTTCAGATATTACCCAGGGTCTTCCCCGTGTCGAGGAGCTTTTCGAGGCTCGTACCCCCAAGGGTCTTGCCATTATCACAGAGTTCGACGGAACCGCAGAGGTTCGCGAGGACAAGAAGAAGGAAGTTGTTATCACCAACAGCGAGACCGGCGAGTCTAAGGCATACCTTATCCCCTACGGCTCACGTATGGTTCCCATTGAGGACGGCATGTTCCTCGAGGCAGGTTCACCCCTTACCGAAGGTTCTATGAATCCTCATGACATCCTTCGCATCAAGGGTAGCCGTGCTGTTCAGGATTACATCCTCAAGGAAGTTCAGCGAGTTTACCGTGGACAGGGTGTTGATATCAACGATAAGCATATCGAGGTTATCGTTCGCCAGATGATGAAGAAGGTTCGCATCGAAGAGGCAGGCGACACTGAGTTCCTTCCCGGAAGCAATGTTGAATACCTTGACTGCGTGGAAGCTAACGAGGCAAAGGAGGCAGAAGGTCTTGAGCCCGCTGCATATACCCAGATTCTTCTCGGTATCACCAAGGCTTCGCTTGCAACTGACAGCTTCATGTCAGCCGCTTCATTCCAGGAGACCACAAGAGTTCTTACCGACGCCGCTATCAAGGGCAAGGTTGATCCTCTTATGGGACTTAAGGAAAATGTCATTATCGGTAAGAGAATTCCCGCCGGTACCGGCATGAAGCGTTACACCAACCTTAAGCTCGACTCTGATGAGGCGCTTGCAACCATGCAGATGGCAGCAGACGTTTTCGAGGAGAACGCTGAGGGCGCTGTGGCAGTTGTTGATGACGGAGAGACAATCTCTTTCCCCGAGAACAACTAAATCAATAAATCCAGCAGGAGGTCTTGAATTAACAGGACCTCCTGTTTTTTAACAAAACGGACCTGAAATATTTGTCCGATCGGAGCGCATATGAGTAAAAAAGAAGAAAGAACAAGAGTTGCGGGGGTTTTGATGCCGATTTTTTCACTTCCCGGCAGGTACGGCATCGGATGTGTCTCAAAGGAGGCCTTTGATTTCGTGGATTTCCTTGCGGCAGCGGGACAGAGCCTGTGGCAGGTCCTTCCCTTAGGACCCACAAGTTACGGGGATTCCCCCTACCAGTCCTTTTCGTCCTTCGCCGGCAACCCCTACTTCATAGGACTTGAAACCCTCATCGAAAGGGATTTGCTTTCCGCTAAAAAGTGCGGTATGGCGGACCTTGGGGACAACAAAAACGACATAAGCTATGACAAACTTTATGTAAACCGATTTCCCCTTCTGAGGAAGGCCTTCAAAAAGAGCGACGTCGAGAACGACCCGGGCTTTAAGGAGTTCTGCGAAAAGAATGCCGACTGGCTTTACGATTACGCCCTCTTCATGGCAGTCAAGAATGTCTATGAGGGAAAGAGCTTTCTCGAGTGGGACGAGGACATAAAGAACCGGGAGGATGCGGCCCTTGCCAAATACAGGAAGAAGTGCAGAAAGGACATCCTTTTCTACGAGTTTCTTCAATATGAATTCTTTTCACAGTGGAAGCAGCTCAAGGATTATGCAAATTCTAAGGGCATAAAGCTGGTGGGAGACATTCCGATCTATGCGGCCCTTGACTCCTCCGACGTATGGTCAAACCCCGAGCTTTTCCAGCTCAACGAGGACTGCACTCCCAAGGCGGTTGCAGGCTGCCCGCCGGATGCCTTTTCCGCTACGGGCCAGCTTTGGGGAAATCCCCTCTACGACTGGGATTGCCACAGGAAGACCGGCTTCGAGTGGTGGATCAAGAGGCTCGAGAAGTGCTTCGAGATGTATGATATTGTGCGCATTGACCATTTCCGCGGCTTCGAGGGCTACTATTCAATTCCCGCAAAGGATGAGACCGCAGAGCACGGCCATTGGGAGAAGGGACCCGGGATTGCCCTTTTCGATGCTGTTAAGAAAAAGCTCGGCGACGTCCCCGTCATTGCGGAGGACCTTGGGTTCCTTACCCCTGACGTGATCAAGCTTCTTGCGGACAGCGGTTACCCGGGAATGAAGGTGCTTGAGTTTGCCTTCGACCACAGGGAGCCCAGCGATTATCTTCCCCACAACTATGGTCACAACTGTGTTGTTTACACCGGCACCCACGACAATGAGACGGCGCTGGGCTGGGCCCGGAATCTCAATAAGAAGGACCGCAGGTTCTGCAAGGCTTATCTTGGCTGCCAAAAGACAAAGGAAATCCCCGCAGCCCTCATTAAGGCAGCCCACGCTTCTCCGGCGGACATGTCGGTCATTCCCATGTGGGACTACCTTGAGCTTGGCAACGAGGCGAGGATCAACACCCCCTCAACCCTTGGCGAAAACTGGCGATGGAGAATGTCAGACGGCCTTCTTACAAAGACACTTGCGAAGAGAATGAAAAAGCTTGCGAAGACCTATGACAGAGTGTAGAAACTCCCGCAAAAAATCCTGAAAAATTTAGTAATATAGTACTTGACGAAAAAAACGGCGGCTTGTATAATCTATGGGCATGCCGTTTTTTGCGCTCTTTTTTTGCGCGAAAAAGCACAGCAAATAATATAGGAGGTAAAAATAATGCCAACATTTAACCAGTTAGTTCGTAAGGGACGTCAGACTTCAGTTAAGAAGTCAACTGCACCCGCACTTCAGAAGAGCTTCAACTCTCTTAAGAAGCGCCCCATCGACTCTGCTTCTCCCCAGAAGCGTGGCGTATGTACTGCAGTAAAGACCGCGACCCCCAAAAAGCCTAACTCAGCTCTTCGTAAGATCTGCAGAGTTCGTCTTTCAAACGGAATTGAAGTTACATCTTACATTCCCGGCGAGGGTCACAACCTTCAGGAGCATAGCGTGGTTCTGATTCGTGGCGGCCGTGTTAAGGATCTTCCCGGTACACGTTACCATGTAATCAGAGGTACTCTCGATACCGCCGGCGTTGCTAATCGTAAGCAGGCTCGTTCGAAGTACGGCGCTAAGAGACCTAAGGCAGCCAAGTAATAAGATCGAACTTGGCAAATAGTATTTGTATTTTATGGATTAGTGTTGGAATTATTTTTTTCAGCGCGAACACATAATATGTGAGTACCTATGATCTAATAATTATTATTAAGGAGGGAAGGACCGTGCCACGTAAAGGACATACTCAGAAGAGAGATGTATTAGCAGATCCGTTATACAACGATAAGGTAGTTACCAAGCTTATCAACAACATTATGCTTGATGGTAAGCGCGGTGTTGCACAGAAGATCGTTTACGGCGCATTTGAGACCGTAGAAGAGAAGACCGGCAAGCCCGCACTCGAGGTTTTCCGTGAGGCAATGAACAACATCATGCCCGTTCTCGAGGTTAAGGCTCGTCGTATCGGTGGTGCAAACTATCAGGTACCTATCGAAGTACGTGCGGAGCGTCGTCAGGCTCTTGGCCTTAGATGGCTTACAATGTTCTCTCGCAAGAGAAGCGAGAAGACCATGGTAGAGCGCCTGGCAAACGAGATTATGGATGCAGCAAATAACACCGGTGCATCTGTAAAGAGAAAAGAAGATATGCACAAGATGGCAGAAGCAAACAAGGCTTTTGCTCACTACAGATTCTAATAGGAGGAAATTACCATGGCTGAAAGAGAGTATCCTCTTGAGCTCACCAGAAATATTGGTATTATGGCTCATATCGATGCCGGTAAGACTACTCTTACAGAGCGTATTCTGTACTATACTGGCGTTAACTACAAAATCGGTGATACCCACGATGGTACTGCTACCATGGACTGGATGGAGCAGGAAGCAGAGCGTGGTATTACCATCACCTCAGCAGCAACTACCTGTCACTGGACCTTAGAGGACCACACCAAGCCCAAGGCTGGTGCAAAGGAGCACAGAATCAATATTATTGATACTCCCGGTCACGTTGACTTCACAGTTGAGGTTGAGCGTTCACTTCGTGTACTTGACGGCGCTGTAGGCGTCTTCTGCGCGAAGGGTGGTGTAGAGCCTCAGTCAGAAAACGTTTGGCGTCAGGCTGACACCTACAATGTACCTCGTATGGCTTTCATCAACAAGATGGACATCCTTGGTGCAAACTTCTACGGAGCTGTAGAGCAGATCCGTACAAGACTTGGAAAGAACGCAATCGTTCTTCAGCTTCCCATCGGCAAGGAAGATGATTTCAAGGGAATCATCGACCTCTTCGAGATGGAGGCTTACATTTATAATGATGATAAGGGTGATGACATCACCGTTACCACCATCCCCGACGACATGAAGGATCAGGCAGCAGAGTATCACACCGAGCTCGTTGAGAAGATTTGTGAGCTTGATGATGACCTCATGATGATGTACCTTGAGGGAGAGGAGCCCACTGTTGAGCAGATGAAGGCCGTTCTTCGTAAGGCTACATGTGAGTGTGCTGCAATCCCCGTATGCTGTGGTTCAGCATACCGCAACAAGGGCGTTCAGAAGCTTCTTGATGCAATCCTTGAGTTCATGCCCGCACCTACCGATGTCCCCGACATCACCGGTGTAGACCTTGAAGGCAACGATGTTACAAGAAGATCAGCTGATGATGAGCCCTTCGCAGCTCTTGCATTCAAGATCATGACTGACCCCTTCGTTGGAAAGCTTGCATTCATCCGTGTATATTCAGGAATTCTTAATTCCGGATCATACGTCCTCAATGCTACAAAGGACAAGAAGGAGCGTGTTGGACGTCTTCTTCAGATGCACGCCAACAAGAGAACCGAGCTTGAGAAGGTTTACTCAGGCGATATCGCTGCAGCAGTTGGATTCAAGATTACCACTACCGGTGACACCATCTGTGATGAGCAGCACCCCGTAATCCTCGAGTCTATGGAGTTCCCCGAGCCCGTTATCGAGCTTGCAATCGAGCCCAAGACCAAGGCAGGACAGGGCAAGATGGGTGAGGCCCTTGCAAAACTTGCAGAAGAGGATCCCACCTTCCGTGCACATACCGATCAGGAAACCGGACAGACCATCATCGCTGGTATGGGTGAGCTTCACCTTGAGATCATCGTTGACCGTCTTCTCCGTGAGTTCAAGGTAGAGGCTAACGTTGGTGCACCTCAGGTTGCATACAAGGAAGCATTTACCAAGGCTGTTGACGTTGACTCTAAGTACGCTAAGCAGTCAGGTGGTCGTGGACAGTACGGACATTGTAAGGTTCGCTTCGAGCCCATGGAGGCTAACTGCGATCACTTTGAGGTTGACCCCAAGGCAAACATCCTCATCAACGAGCCCCCGACTCTTCTTTTCGAGTCTACCGTTGTTGGTGGTGCAATCCCGAAGGAGTACATCCCCGCAGTCGGCGAAGGTATCCAGGAGGCTGCACTTGCAGGTATCCTCGGCGGATTCCCCGTACTTGGTGTTCATGCAACCGTTTATGATGGTTCTTACCATGAAGTCGATTCTTCAGAAATGGCATTCCACATCGCCGGTTCTATGGCGTTCAAGGATGCTATGGCAAAGGCAGCACCTGTGCTTCTCGAGCCCATCATGAAGGTCGAGGTAACCATGCCTGAGGAGTACATGGGAGACGTTATCGGCTCTCTTAACGCTAAGCGTGGTCAGATTCAGTCAATGGATGACATTGGCGGTGGTAAGATCGTTAGAGCTCTTGTTCCCCTTGCAGAAATGTTCGGTTACTCAACAGAGCTTCGTTCATCTACCCAGGGCCGTGGTAACTACTCAATGTTCTTCGAAAAGTACGAGCCCGTACCGAAGAATGTTCAGGATAAGGTTATCGCAGACCGCAAATAATCAATAAAATATAGTTGAAACGTCTCGGCTTTTCGCATATAATGGGAAAAGCTGAGCGTATTAAAGCCCGTAGGGCAATTAACAAGGAGGAAATTTAAAATGGCAAAGGCTAAATTTGACAGAACCAAACCCCATTGTAACATTGGTACCATCGGTCACGTAGATCATGGTAAAACTACTCTTACCGCAGCAATCACCAAGGTACTTGCTGAGCGCGTAGACGGTAACGAGAAGGTAGATTTCGAGAACATCGATAAGGCTCCCGAAGAGCGTGAGCGTGGTATTACCATTTCTACCGCACACGTTGAGTATCAGACCGCTAAGAGACATTACGCACACGTTGACTGCCCCGGCCATGCTGACTACGTTAAGAACATGATCACTGGTGCAGCACAGATGGATGGCGCTATCCTTGTTGTAGCAGCTACCGATGGTGTTATGGCTCAGACTAAGGAGCACATCCTCCTTTCTCGTCAGGTAGGCGTTCCCTACATCGTTGTATTCATGAACAAGTGTGATATGGTTGACGATGAGGAGCTTCTTGAGCTCGTAGAGATGGAGATCACCGAGCAGCTCGAAGAGTACGAGTTCACCGGATGCCCCATCGTTAAGGGTTCAGCTCTTAAGGCTCTTGAGGATCCCACTTCTGAGTGGGGCGACAAGATCATGGAGCTCATGGACACTGTTGATTCATACATTCCCGATCCCCAGCGTGAGACCGACAAGCCCTTCCTTATGCCTGTCGAGGACGTATTCACCATCACCGGTCGTGGTACCGTTGCTACCGGCCGTGTAGAGCGTGGTGTTCTTCATCTTAACGATGAAATCGAAATCATCGGTATCAAGGAAGATACTCAGAAGTCAGTTGTTACCGGTATCGAGATGTTCCGTAAGCTTCTTGACGAGGCACAGGCTGGTGATAACATCGGTGTACTTCTTCGTGGTATCAACCGTACTGACATCCAGCGTGGTCAGGTAGTAGCTAAGCCCGGCACCGTAACTTGCCACACCAAGTTCACCGCTCAGGTTTACGTACTTACCAAGGACGAGGGTGGTCGTCATACTCCCTTCTTCAACAACTATCGTCCCCAGTTCTACTTCAGAACAACCGACGTTACCGGCGTTTGCAACCTTCCCGCTGGCACTGAGATGTGCATGCCTGGCGATAACGTAGAGATGAGCATCGAGCTTATCCACCCCATCGCTATGGAGCAGGGTCTTACCTTCGCTATCCGTGAAGGTGGTAGAACAGTAGGTTCAGGCCGTGTTGCTACAATCATCGAATAGGAGCAGAGAACTTGATGAGAACGAGCCATAGGCGAAATTCGAATCTAGTCGTAGCCCTGTCGACGCCCTTGGTGAAATCAAGCGTCAGCGCAGATTGAGCTTAGTAGTCGACAATCGAATAAATGCAGTAAAATCAAGGGTTTCAGGCTTTTGCCTGGAACCCTTTTTGCGTTATGGAGCAATTTTGAAAGGAAAAAGATTATTGAATTTAAAGTGCATTACTTCAAAGTAAATTGAAGTTTGGTTGAAGTGACTTTGAAGTTGACTTTGAAGTGACTTTGAAGTATTATTGAAGTAGCCGAGGGAAAGAAGGTGAAGCATTATGTATTTGGAAGAAATAATCGAGAATTTACAGATAGAGAGTGATAAGTTTGAGGCAAAGTCAATTTTAAATCGTGACGATGTTGTTGGCTGGCTGAAAAGTATTGCTGGTTTTGCGAATGCTTCTGGTGGCGATTTTTTTATTGGAGTAGAAGACAAAACAAATAAGCTGATAGGATTTGATAGAAAGGGTGCGGATAATGAAAGAAATTATTTTAATAATCAGGTGAATGAGCATTTGACACCCAGACCAGCAATGAAGATTTCATTTGTAAGGTATGAAATTAATGGGAATGAGCGTTTTGTCATAAAGGTATGTGTAGAAGAGTCGACTGTAAAGCCTGTTATTTTGAAGTATAAGAATATCCCATCAATTTATATGAGAAGAGATGGTTTTACGGGTGGAGCTACATATGAAGAAATAATTGAAATGAGCGTAAAGAGTAAGAATACCCAGTATGATATTTTGGTTTCTGATGTAGAGTATGATTGGGAAAAATTAACAAATCTTCGGGAATTCTATGAAAAACATAATGATGGAGCATCGCTAAAAGAAAAGGCGCTTAAGTCACTAGGATTTGTAGACGAAAATGGATACTTGCTGAATGGTGCAGTTTTGTTTCTTGATGATTATACAGAAAAGAAAACAGAGGTACAATGTTCGGTATTTTCAGGTTTTAATAAGGGTAGCGAAAGAATTGTTACTGTAAATAAATTCAATGGCAATATTACAAATACGGTTGAGTACATTGTGGATTTTGTAAAGCAGCGAATGAATCATTCGATGATAAAATTAGCTGATGAGCGAATAAATATAGACGCATATCCCACCAGAGCATTATTTGAAGGTGTGATTAATGCAGTGGCTCACCGTGATTATTATTTGGATGGAACGCAGATACAGGTAGATATATTTAAGGATCGATTGGAGATATCATCGCCGGGTGGGTTTTACAGAGGAGAAAAATTCGGTAAGACATACGACTTATCCGGAGTTATCTCTAAGAGAAGAAATGAGTTGATATCAGGAGTATTGGTTGCTTGTAATGTTATGGAAGCTGCAGGAACTGGATTTGATAAGATTATGGAAGAATATGCATCTGCCGATGAAGCACATAAACCTTACATTTATTCTTCATCAGATCATTTTACATTGGTGCTTCCTGACTTGACTTATGAAAAAGGAGTAGAAGATGAAACATTACCGGTACTTACCTTTGCACCGGTTCCCGGTGGAACAGATTTTGATGGTAAAGTTTTGTCATTCTGCTATTTGAAAGCCCATAAAGTATCAGAAATAGCAGAACATTTGGGAATTAGTGATTCCACATATTTAAGAAAACAGATTCTTGGAAATATGGAAGAAAATGGTTACTTAGAACAGAGTAAGATTTCAAGAGCTGCTTATTATAAAACAAATCCAGATATGGTTACTGTCGAATAATTGATAAGTGGTTAGAGTGATAAACTGTATGTGACAATGAAATGGAAAAAGGATATTTGATTAAATGAGATTTCATGTACTGACTCTCTTTCCGGAGATGATAATAAACGGACTTAACACCAGCATCACCGGAAGAGCTATAAAAAACGAAAAAATAGAGCTTCAGGCTGTGGATATAAGGGATTTTTCCGAGGATAAGCACAGGAAGACCGACGATTATATCTATGGCGGAGGAGCGGGACTTTTGATGCAGCCGGAACCGGTTTACAAGGCCTTTGAATCCGTGAAGGCAGGCATAAAAGATAAAACCGAAAAGCCACCGCGCTGTATTTATGTGACGCCCCAGGGCAGGGTTTTTGACCAGGATATGGCAAGAGAGCTTTCTAAGGAGGAGGACCTTGTCTTTCTCTGCGGTCATTATGAGGGAATAGATGAAAGAGTTCTTGAGGAAATAGTCACGGACTATGTTTCCATAGGCGATTACGTCCTGACCGGCGGTGAGCTGCCTGCCATGGTCATGATAGACTGCATATCCCGTCTTGTGCCCGGGGTGCTTCATAACGAAAATTCTGCTGTGGAGGAGTCTTTTCACGGAATGCTCCTTGAACATCCCCAGTACACCAGGCCGGAGATATGGCATGGGAAGGCGGTTCCCGAGGAGCTTTTGTCCGGAAATCCCAAGATTATAAGGCCCTACCAGAGACAGGCGCAGATAGAGCGCACCAGAGAGCGGCGCCCTGATCTCTTTGAAAAATACCGCAGGCTCCAGGAAGCCCTAAACAGGCTGACAAAAGCCGATAAGCATCTTTATATAGATATGACAGAGCACATAAAGAGGGGCACCTGCGAGCTCATATATATGGATGAGGACCAGATACTTCTTTGTGATAAAAACTGCAGCGCAGCCTATCATGCGGCGCTGTCCCCGGAAGGAAAGGCTATTGCCGATCTGTCGGAGTATTTAAAGAAAGCAGATTTGATTCTGTTTCATCAAAAAGAGGAGGCTCTGAAATATGAAAAGCTCATAAAGCTTACACTTCAGGGGGGATTTTATCAGAGCATATATACGAGAAAGGAAAAGCTTCCCATATCCGGACTTTATCGCCTGGATGGTCTTCCCATAGAGAACGGGCCTGCAAAAGGTTTGTATATAAGGCCGATTGCAGAAGAAGATCTGGAAATTGCATTTAAAAAATTTTCGTTATATGATGAGTCTTACGTCAGGACTGTGCAGGCCTCAGGGCGGTTGTACGGGGCCTACTTAAGGGATGAGGGAAACGGCACCGAGGAATTGCTTGCCGTGTCGGGAAAGCATCTGGACGGAAGCTGCGGAATGCTTGAAATAGTGAAAAAAGACGACTTCAGGCATGCGGTGGCAGCAAAGGCTTTATTTACTTATATGGTAAATACTGACCTTGATGCAGGCTTTATCCCCTATGGTCAATATGAAGCGGGAAACGAAATCGCCAAAAATCTTCATGACCACTTTAATCCGGTATACTCTAAGGAAACGGTATATTGGGCGAAAAGGTGCGAGTGAACTGATGCAATTATATTTACTACAGGCTTCCGGGCTTTTCGGAAGCCTTTTTTGATAAAGTAGGAATAGGCTCACGTAACTAAACTTGACAAGACCGCAGTGCTGTAGTATATTGAAACAATAGTAAAGCAATGCTGTAGTGGCAAGGGGAACAAAATGGAAATAAGCGTAGAAACAGAAAGAAAAGATGATGAAACTGATGCTCAAAGATTCGGGAGAATGATAAAATACCTCCGTTCTCTGACAGGGTTGAAAAGAGAGGATTTTGCCAATTATCTCCACATTCCTCTTGGTACCGTCCGAGACTGGGAGCAAGGCAAACGTAAGATGCCTGAATATGTATATGAGCTGATAGAATACAAGGTATCGAAGGAGTTGCTGGAAAAGGGGGAGGCTGATGGAAAATGAAAAACTGCAATTATTTGAAGCGCAGAAAATAAGAACCGCCTGGGATGAGGAAAAGGAGGAATGGTATTTTTCTGTTGTTGATGTGGTGGGAGTACTTACAGAAAGCGCTGATGGTCGTAAATATTGGAATAAATTAAAACAGCGCATGAAGGAGGAGGGAAATGAACTGGTGACAAATTGTCACCAATTGAAATTAAAAGCTGCAGATGGAAAAAGAAGACTGACTGATGTAGCAACCACAGAGGAACTTCTTCGTATAATTCAATCAATTCCATCAAAGAAGGCGGAACCATTTAAGCTGTGGCTGGCACAGATCGGCAGGGAGCGAATAGAAGAGACGATGGATCCGGAGTTAATAGCGGACCGACTTATTTCAACTTATGAGCGTCTTGGATATTCAAAGGAATGGATAAATCAGAGACTGCAGGCAATCAGTGCCCGGAAGGAATTGACTGACGAATGGAAGGAACGTGGTATTAAAAAGGGCTTTGAATATGCGATTTTAACTGATGAAATAACAAAAGCCTGGAGCGGTATGACAACTCGCGAATATAAAAATCTGAAGGGCCTCAAGAAGGAAAGTTTACGAGATAATATGAGCACTCTTGAACTTGCTCTTAATATGGTAGCAGAGGCGGCTACTACAGAAATTTCCAGGCAGACAAAACCGGAAGGGATAGATGCCAATAGGGCCGTAGCTAACGCCGGTGGTTCCGCTGCAAAAGCGGCAAGGGAAAGCGTAGAAAAATCAACGGGGAAGCAGATTATTACAAATAAAAAAGCGGAAGAACTTAATCATATGGTTGTATCAATGATTGAGACCGGCGCAAAGATGAGCTCAGAATGAAGAATACAACATTAGTATATATAGAAGATGAAAATCGGTACCTGATGCTGTACCGAAACAAAAAGAAGGAAGATCCAAACGCCGGCAAGTGGATTGGGATTGGCGGAAAATTTAAAGAGGGTGAAAGCCCCGAGGACTGTATGTTAAGAGAGGTTTTTGAGGAGACCGGACTTACCCTTACAAGCTACAGGTTCCGCGGTATTGTAACCTTCGTTTCAGACGTATATGAAACTGAGTATATGCATCTGTTTACCGCTGATGCATTTTCCGGCAGTATAAAGGAGTGCGATGAGGGTGACCTTGCCTGGGTTGAAAAGGACAAAATTTTCGATCTTCCTCTTTGGGAAGGGGATAAGGAGTTTTTAAAACTTTTATCGGATGATGAAAATTTTTTTACATTGAAGCTTGTCTATAAGGGTGGTGAACTGACCCTGGCGGTGCGAGGATGAATATGGAAAATAAGCGGCCCATGCAGGCCATTCCGGTCATGCGTGTGCTTGATAAGCTTGATTCTTATCTGGCAAAAAATGATTATAACGGAGCTGAGCGTCACCTTAGATACTGGCTTTCGGAGGCTGAGGAGGGCGGTGACAGTCGCGGCAGGCTTATGGTTCATAATGAGATGATCGGCCTTTTTCGAAAGATCGGCAAAAGGTCGGAATGCATACAGGCAATAAGCGCGGTCATGGATTTGGCTGAAACGGCTGAATATGAAAACACAGTCACCCTGGGGACGACCCTCATCAACGCGGCAACAGGTTATAAGGCCTTCGGCGAGGCCAAAAAGGCGCTTCCCCTTTATGAAAGAGCCCGGGAAATTTACGAATCAAAGCTTGAGCCGGAGGATGCGCGTCTCGGCGGTCTTTATAACAATATGGCCCTTGCCCTGACTGAACTTGAGAATTTCCGAAAGGCCGAGGAACTTTATTATAAAGCCATCGGGGTGATGGAAAAGCAGGAACACGGGGAGCCGGAAATGGCAATAACCTATCTCAACATGGCGGACCTTGTGGCTGCCGAAAAGGGACTTGTTGAGGGCGCAGATCAAATAGAAAAGCATTTGGAGAAGGCTGAAGAACTTTTGAACACGGAGGGGATTCCACGGAATGGGAACTACGCCTTTGTATGCGAAAAATGTGCTCCGGTCTTCGGTTATTACGGATATTTCCTTGTGGAAAAGGAGCTTGGAAAAAGAGCGAGGGAGATTTATGAAGGGTCTTGAAATTGCAAAGGGATATTATTTGGAATACGGAAAGCCCATGCTTGAAAAGAATTTCCCGGACTTGCTTCCGTACCTTGCTGTAGGCCTTGTGGGCAGCGGCTCCGAGCGCTACGGCTTTGACGATGACATATCAAGAGATCATGATTTTGAGCCCGGTTTTTGCATTTTCCTGCCCGGGGAGGAAATCATTGACAGCAGGCAGGCCTTCGCCCTCGAGCGGGCCTATGCCAAGCTTCCGAAGGAGTATGCGGGACTTGCGCGCCAGAACATTTCGCCTGTTGGCGGAAACAGGAACGGCGTCATGAGGACTGCGGATTTTTACATGAAGGCCGTTGGCGCAGGGGACGGTCAGCTCACCTGCGAACAGTGGCTTAGTATCCCGGATTACGCTCTGGCGGAGGCGATAAACGGCGAGGTTTTCGAGGACAATTACGGTGAATTTTCAAGGATTCGGGAGGGCCTTAAAAGCATGCCGGAGGATGTGCGGCTCAAGCGTCTTGCGGGTAACATACTGCTCATGGCCCAGTCCGGGCAGTACAATTTCCGGCGCTGCATAAACCACGGCGAGCCCGAGGCCGCACAGCTTGCATGTGTGGAATTCGTGAATGCGGCAATAAAAACCGCATTTCTTCTCCGGAACAAATATGCCCCCTATTACAAATGGAGCTTTCGCGCGCTCCGTAAGCTTGAGGGGATGGAAGGCTTCGGGGACAAACTGTCCCAGCTTTTGCTTGAGGGCTGTGGGGACGATGAGGCCGTAAAGAGAAAAATGTATACCATAGAGGAAGCGGCATCTGATATAATAAATATCCTGCAGGAGCAGGAGATTACCAAGGCAATCTGCGGTGACCTTGAGAAGCATGCATATTCAGTCAATGACATGATCGCAGATGGGAATATCCGCAATATGAATATTCTGGCGGCGGTTTAATACCGCGGGAGAAATAATGAAACAATATAACGTTACAGGCATGAGCTGCGCCGCCTGCCAGGCCAGGGTTGAGAAGGCCGTCAGCGCGGTGGAGGGCGTGGAGAGCTGCGCCGTGAGCCTGCTTACAAATTCAATGGGAGTAGAGGGAGATGCCTCGCCGGAGGCAATTGTGGCCGCGGTTGAGAAGGCAGGTTACGGGGCGAGCCTTAAGGCCGGCCGCGGAACCGAAGATTTCGGCAATTCTGCATCCATTGCGGACCCTGCGAATTCTCTCCGAGACACGGAAACACCGAAAATGAAAAAGCGTCTCATCGCTTCAGTCATAATTCTTATTCCCCTCATGTATGTTTCCATGGGACACATGATGTGGGGCTGGCCCCTGCCGGGCTTTCTTGCCGGGAATCATCTGGCGATGGGACTTTATGAGCTTCTGCTTGCGGGCCTTGTCATGGTCATAAACCAGAAGTTTTTTATCAGCGGCTTTAAGGGCCTTTTTAACGGCGCTCCCAACATGGACACCCTGGTGGCACTTGGTTCGGCCGCATCCTACGGCTACAGCATTTTCGCCCTGTTTGCCATGAGCTCCGCCGTCCTTGACGGGGACAGTGAGAAGGTCATGTATTACATGGACCAGTTCTATTTTGAATCTGCGGCCATGATTCTCACCCTGATCACGGTTGGCAAGATGCTTGAGGCCCGCTCAAAGGGAAAGACTACAGACGCCCTGAAATCTCTCATGCGTCTTGCGCCTCAGACCGCCGTCATTCTGGTTGACGGGGTGGAAAAAACAGTCTCAATAAATGCCGTAAAGGCAGGGGACCTTTTCGTGGTTCGCCCCGGGGACAGTATTCCCGTGGATGGCGTTGTGACGGAAGGCGAGAGCGCCGTCAACGAATCTGCGCTGACCGGCGAGAGTGTTCCAGTTGAAAAGCAGCCCGGGGACAGTGTTTCCGCCGCCACCATCAACACCTCAGGCTTTATGATTTGCAAGGCGACCCGGGTTGGGGAGGACACCACCCTTGCGGGAATTATCCGCATGGTGAGTGACGCCGCGGCAACCAAGGCGCCCATCGCCAAAATCGCGGACAAAGTTTCCGGAGTTTTCGTTCCTGCGGTAATCACCATTGCAGTCATCACCTTTATCGTATGGATGCTTGTGGGACAGACCGTGGGATATGCCATCGCCAGGGCTGTTTCTGTTCTTGTAATAAGCTGTCCCTGCGCCCTGGGGCTTGCGACTCCCGTGGCGATCATGGTCGGAAACGGAGTGGCTGCAAAGGCTGGCATTCTCTTTAAAACCGCCGCTTCCCTTGAGCAGGCTGGCAAAACTCAGATCATGGCACTTGACAAGACGGGAACCATCACCACCGGCATTATGCAGGTGACCGATGTTATGCCGGCAAGCGGCGTGACAGTGGCGGAACTTCTTGATGTGGCTTTTGCCCTTGAGGCAAAGAGCGAGCATCCTATTTCAAAGGCAATCACGGAATACGCCGGGGCGGCAGGAACTGCGACAATCGATACCACTGAGTTTGAGGCGGTTTCCGGCAACGGTCTTAAGGCGAAACTTGACGGCGTGCCTGTGGCCGGCGGAAATCCGGAATTTATTAAGAAATTTATTAGTGGAAATATGCCGGAGAAAAAGGCGGCGGACCTTGCTGCCGCCGGAAAGACTCCCCTTTTCTTTGCAAAGGACGGCAGGCTTCTTGGTATAATAGCAGTGGCGGACACTGTTAAGCCGGATTCGGCAGATGCCATCGAGGAGCTTAAAAAGCTCGGAATTCACGTTGTTATGCTCACCGGAGACAACGAGATTACGGCAAAGGCCATCGCTGGAATTGCCGGAGTTGATGAGGTTGTTGCGGGGGTTAAGCCTGACGGCAAGGAAGCTGTCATAAAGGAACTCATGAATCATGGAAAGGTTGCCATGGTGGGCGATGGAATAAACGATGCTCCGGCCCTTACCCGTGCGGACCTTGGGGTTGCAATCGGCGCCGGCACAGACGTCGCCATCGACTCCGCGGATGTTGTTCTTATGAAGAGCAGCCTTCGTGACGTTGCAGCCGCCATCAGAATTTCAAAGGCAACCATCAGGAACATCCACGAGAATCTGTTCTGGGCCTTTTTCTACAATGTAATCGGCATCCCTCTTGCAGCGGGCTGTTATGTGGTGGCCTTCGGCTGGACCCTTAACCCCATGTTCGGGGCGGCGGCCATGGGTCTCTCAAGCTTCTGCGTGGTTTCAAACGCCCTGAGGCTCAATTTTGTAAAGCCCTACGAGAGCAGGAATGACAAGTCCGTAAAAAATCCCGTAAGAGGGAATATAATAGAGAAAGAAACGGATGATAAACCGGGCATCAAAAAAGGAAAGGAAGACAAAGCTATGAAAATCAAAGTTACAGGAATGATGTGCGCACACTGCGAGGCCCATGTAAAGAAGGCTCTTGAGGCAATCGAGGGAATTGAGGAGGCTGTCGCATCCCATGAGGAAAACCTTGTGACAATAACCGCCTCAAAGGACATCGACGAGGCTGCCCTGAAGGCCGCAGTGGAGGAGGCCGGATACGAATACGGCGGAATAGTAGAATAGGAAATTAGTAACAATTCTTGTTATTTCCGGAATTTCAGTGTATTATAACGGAAAGGGGGGTGATGCCATGAGTGGTATTTCAGGAATATCTTCAACCAATTCGATTTACGGACAGATGGCAAGCGGAAGGGCTGTCAGCAAGGCTTCAGACGGCGCTGCCGAGCTTTCCATCATACAGCAGGAAAACACCCAGATTACCGGACTTGACACCGGCGCAAACAACATGAGCTCCGGCAAGGACCTCATAAATGTTGCGGATTCTGCCCTTGGCAACATTACCGATTCGCTTCAGCGTATGAGGGAGCTCGCTCTTTCTGCATCAAACTCGGCCCTCATGACCGATTCCGACAAGCAGTCCATCCAGGACGAGATTGATCAGCTCAAGCAGGGCATAAGCGACATCGCAAACCAGACAACCTACAACACCAAGAACATCTTAAACGGTGAAAATCCCTCGCTTTCAATTGCGACCGATTCAAACGGAAATTCCACCAGCATTTCCACCGCCAACGCAACCCTTGAAGCCCTTGGCATTGCGGATTTCGATGTGACCGGAGATTTCGACATCAAGACAATTGACGATGCTCTTGAAAAGGTATCTGCAAGCCGCAGCAGCATGGGCGCCCAGAGCAATGCTCTCGATTACGCCATCCGCTACAACACCGGCGCCTCGCTTAATCTTACCTCCGCAAAAAGCAAACTGGAGGACCTTGATTATCCCCAGGCTGTATCTGAGCAGAAAAAGCAGGAAACCCTGCAGACCTATTCCCTCATGATGCAGAAGAAAAAGATGGAGGATGAGCAGAAACGCGCCGAGGCGTTCTTCACCTTCAGCTAAACCGAAACAACTACAACTGCCCTTCTTATCAGGAATGGTAAGAAGGGCAATTTTATGCATAAATATAAAAATAAACAGCAACACTTCTGCAACGCATGGCATGTTATTCTTTACGTGTCTTAAAGATAAAGGAAACATGATGGTTCCCTACATCCTCGGCGATGACGAGAACCTTACCTGCAAGGAAGCCTTCGCAAAGAGCCGTCAGATGATGATGGGTCATAAGTGGAACACATTCGTTCTTCACCTTTCATTCCTCGGATGGATCATCCTCTCAGGACTGACCTGCGGACTTCTCGGTATCTTCTACGTTGCACCTTACATGCATGCAACCTCAGCAGAGCTTTACCAGACACTCAAGCAGCAGGCAGAGTAATAGAATAGACGAAAGTTCACTTCGCAAATGAGAATAGAAGGGGCCCCGGAAATTTCCGGGGTCCTTTTTCTGTGCGCCGGCACGTTTGTCCCCGAAACATACAAATCGTGCCGCGGGTGGGCACGGCTGCCGGCACAGTACCCACGGTTTGAAAAATAAATTAAAAAAGGGGGTTGACAAATGAGTTAGTTTAGACTAACCTAATAATGCAGTTAGTGATAACTAACTTGCGATTGTACGATACTCCTTATACATGATGCTGTGGGATGGGTGCACATCCCACAGCGGAAGAAATCCACATTGCCATATGGCAATTTAACATACACGGAGGATAACATTATGAAAGCCGACGTGAAAAGATTGATCAGAAAACTCAAGGAACTTGGAATTGAAACTGTAATAGTAGTAGTAATTGTTCTTTGCGCAAACAACTTCTAAAATATCAATTTAAAATGGAGGAAAAAATGGAAAAGATTTATATCGTTTACTGGACACAGGGAGGAAACACCGAGGCTATGGCAAACGCTGTTGCTGACGGAGCCAAGGCAGCCGGAAAGGAGGTTGTTCTCCTTACTCCTTCTGAGGCCAATGTCGAGGATCTTAAAGCCGTTCCCGCGTTTGCCATGGGCTGCCCGGCAATGGGCGCCGAGGTTCTCGAGGAATCAGAGATGGAGCCCTTTGTTCAGGAGGTTGAAGGCTTTGTATCAGGCAAGCAGATTGCTCTCTTCGGATCATTCGGATGGGGCGACGGCCAGTGGATGCGCGACTGGGTTGACAGAATGACCGTAGCCGGCGCAACCGTAATCGGCGGCGAGGGCGTGATCGCTCAGGAGGCTCCCGATGATGATGCTGTTGCAAAGTGCAACGCCCTTGGCAAGTCTTTGGCGGAGATCTAGGATGAGCTTCGAGGAAAGCCTTATTTGTCACGCATCCCCGACGCTGGCAAACATAAAGGTCTCAAACCTGTACAGCTTCAGATTCAGCTCCATGGCAGAGTGCCAGAGGAGTATCGCCTACTTCAATTCCATGATGAACCCCAAGGGGATTTTCATTGAACTTCTTAAGAACGATGGCGACTTTTATCTGATTTACGTTTACAGGAAGGCGCGGCTTAGAAGGGAACTGGCAAAACCCGGGGTCAGAGAGTTTCTCGGTAAACTGGGTTATCCAATTCGCGAAGCTGTTAATTGCTTTGGCCGGAATACCGCCGACCGCCCCGCAGATGGCCCGCGCGACAGGATTGCAGGCCAGCCCGGAAATGTGCTGCGTGATGATTCCGACATCGTCCTTGCGTATCTTGAAGTGCTCAGGAGAAAGGTAAATACCGAGAAGGATTTTCCTCATGAAATCGGAGTGTTTTTAGGCTATCCTCTTGAGGATGTAAAAGCATTCATCGCCACAAACGGTCAGAACTGTACCGCCTGCGGCGAGTGGAAGGTGTACCACGATGAAAAATCGGCACAGTACATTTTCTGCAAATATAAGCACTGCAAGGAAATCTATATGAAGGTTTACTGCGGAGGCAGGAAGCTTTCCGACATGCTTGTAGGTGACAGGGCACTGTCTTAATCCCAGGCGGACTATTTAAACCCTGATAAACCCGGAGAAATCCAAACCATAAATTCATACTGTAAGAAAGACCACCGCTATCGCGGTGGTCTTTTCTTGTAATTTATTGGTGTCCTGCTGCGAGCTCTGCTGTCCATGGCAAATCGGGCAAAGGACAGGGATTGAAAAAATAAAAAGCCTGTTTTTATCAGCAGGTTGTTTTTGAAATAAATTTCTTGAGTTTCTCGAAGGTTTCGTCGCAGATGTCATGCTCGATCCGGCAGGCATCGTCTCTTGCGTCATTTTCGTTTACGCCGATGCTGATGAGCCAGTCCGAAAGGATGGTGTGGCGCTCGAGAACCTTCTCGGCCTTGTCCCTGCCGCTTTCCGTCAGGGAGATGTAGCCGGTCTCCGCCATGGTGATGTAACCCTTTTCGCGAAGGCTCTTCATGGCAACGCTGACGCTGGGCTTTGAAAAACCGAGCTCGTTTGCGATGTCGATGGAACGCACCCTTCCGCATTTCTGCTGGATGAAAAGGATGGTCTCAAGGTAGTCCTCCATGGACTCGTCTGATTTATGTTTAATGTAACTCATTTGTCACCTCTTTCATATAAAATACTATAACATTTGTTACAAATTAAGACAAATAAAATAAAAACATTTTGGATTAGTCTTGACAAACCCAGTTAGTTATATTAAACTCTTGTGGTTAGAAAAACCTAACCCGATTAGAAAAGCCTAACCCAACCATCGCAGAAAGGTGTATCCATATGAATTTAACTGAGGCAAAACTTGGCGAGGATGTAGTTGTAAAGGACATCGTTTCTGATGACGAGGAACTGAAGAGTTTCCTGTTTTCCCTTGGCTGCTACAGCGGGGAGACCATCACCGTGGTCACAAAGAAGCGCGGCGGCTATGTTCTTTCGATTAAGGACGCCCGCTACAACATCGATGAGGATCTTGCAAGGGCCATCGAAATCTAATGCCATCCCGGCAATTAACATCGTTTAAAAGAATGAATCGCAAGGTTCATTTTTTTAGGACATTGAGTTAGTGAAAACTAACAGCAATCATAAAAGAAAGTACATGTGAAAGGAGACAAAGGAAATGAGAGTTGCGCTTACGGGTAATCCCAACAGCGGAAAGACCACAATGTACAATGCACTTACCGGTCGCAACGAAAAAATCGGAAACTGGGCAGGTGTAACAGTTGACCGCAAGGAAAGCGGCATCAAAAAAGCCTATTATGATGGTGATAAGGAGGTAATCGCTGTTGATCTTCCCGGTGCATATTCTATGTCGCCCTTCACCTCAGAGGAGAGCATCACAAGCGGCTATGTTAGAAACGAGCATCCCGATGTAATCATCAACATTGTCGATGCCACAAACCTCAGCCGAAGCCTTTTCTTCACCACCCAGCTCCTTGAGCTTGGCATCCCCGTTGTAGTTGCCCTTAACAAGAGCGATATCAACGAGAAGAAGGGCACAAAGATTGACAAGGCAAAGCTTTCCGAGAAGCTTGGCTGCGCCGTTATCGAGACTGTTTCTGTTTCAAGTGACGGACTTAAGGATGTTGTTGCAAAGGCAGTTGAGGTTGCCGGACAGGCACAGGCTGCACCCTACAATCAGGGCGACATCAACCTTCATGACAAGGAAGAGGTTGAGAAGGCTGACCGCAAGCGTTTCGACTTCGTAAACGGCATCGTAAAAGAAGTTGAGACCAGAAAGGTCCTCACAAAGGAAAAGAACAAGGGCGACAAGATTGATGCAGTCCTCACACATCCCGTGTCAGGCCTTATCATTTTCGCGCTCATCATGTTCCTTGTATTCTATATTTCACAGTCAACCGTGGGAACCTGGCTTGCAGACCTTCTCGTAGGCTGGATTGAGGCTTTCCAGGGCTGGGTAGGCGATATGATGGCGGATGCAAATCCCCTTCTTTACGCCCTTCTTGTTGATGGTATTATCGGTGGTGTTGGTGCCGTTGTTGGCTTCCTTCCTTTGGTTATGGTTATGTACTTCCTTATTGCACTTCTTGAGGACTGCGGTTACATGTCACGTGCGACAGTCGTTCTTGACCCCATCTTCAAGAGAGTTGGTCTTTCAGGAAAGACCGTTATACCGATCGTTCTCGGCACCGGCTGCGGTATCCCCGCAATCATGGCCTGCCGTACCATTAGAAATGAGCGTGAGAGAAGAACCTCCGCAATGCTTGCAACCTTCATGCCCTGCGGCGCTAAGCTTCCCGTTATCGCACTTTTTGCCGGCGCATTCTTCTCAGATGCAACCTGGGTTGGACCGGTTATGTATTTCGTAGGTATCATCCTCATTCTTCTCGGTGCCCTTCTTATTAAGGCAATCACCGGTATGAAGTACAGAAAGTCATTTTTCATCATCGAGCTTCCCGAGTACAAGGTTCCCAGCCTCAAGTTCGCTGCAGGCTCAATGCTTGAGAGAGGTAAGGCTTACATCATCAAGGCCGGCACCATCATCCTTGTATGCAACACCGTAGTTCAGATTATGCAGTCCTTCGACACCCACTTCCAGGTTGTTGAGGAGGGCATGGAGGATACCTCAATCCTTGCAATGATCGCATCTCCCTTCGCAGTTCTTCTTGTACCCGTTGTTGGCGTTGCCGCATGGCAGCTTGCTGCAGCAGCAATCACCGGTTTCATTGCAAAGGAGAACGTTGTAGGTACTATCGCAACCGTATTTGCAATTACCAACTTTATCGATACAGAGGAGCTTGAGCTTGTTTCAGGCGGCAGCGATGTTGCAGCGATCATGGGCATCACAAAGGTTGCAGCTCTTGCATACCTTATGTTCAACCTTTACACACCTCCCTGCTTCGCAGCTCTTGGTGCGCTTAACTCAGAGCTTCAGAGCGGCAAGTGGCTCTTCGGCGCTATCTGCCTGCAGCTTGCAACCGGCTTCACCGTTGGTTTCCTTGTATATCAGGTCGGCACAGTTATCACAACCGGCGCTGTTGGCGCAGGCTTTGTGGGCGGACTGATTGCAGTGCTTGTGTTTGCCGCAATAATCGCTTATCTTATTATCAGGGCAAACAAGCAACTTGATTCAGAATACGCACTTGGTGCACAGAAGGCATAATTCTTATGATTAACATTATTGTCGTTGCAATTCTACTTTTGGTTGTGGGCTCCGCTTCCTTCTACATCTGGAAGGAAAAGAGAAAGGGAAAATGCGTAGGCTGTCCCTACTCCGGATGCGGATCCTGCAGCGGCGGCTGCGGCGGCAAAACATCTGAAAAACATTAAAATGCGGGCCATCCATTTCGGATGGCCTGATTTTACTTTATAAATGTATCTGTTGGGCGCTTTATATGTGCGCCCATATGGAATTCGAGGTCTGATATGAAAAATGCAATTATTATCGCAATACTTATTATCGTGCTCATCATCGGCGTAAAGGAGACTGTTAAGCATTTCAGGGGTGAGGGCAGTTGCTGCGGCGGCGGTTCGAAGCCGCTGAAGAAGAAGCTTAAGGGAAAAATCCTGCACACCTACACCATTAAGGTTACAGACATGCACTGTAAAAACTGCGTCTATGCAGTAACCCGCGCAGTCAATGACATCGAGGGCGCCGCAGCGGTTGTGAGCCTTAGGAAAAAGACCGCAAAAGTGTCCTGTGACAGGGACATAGATGAAGAGATTATAAAGGACAAAATTCGAAGCCGAGGGTATACAGTTGGCTGATTTCATGGTATTATTCTCCTAACTATGGGTTTTTATGCCCTGTTGGGAGGAACTATGAAAAAGAAACTGATACCGGGTCTTATTCTGGCCCTTTGGGCGGCCCTTGCGACAGCAGGCTGCGGATCGGATTTTAGTGACACAGATGCCGTGGCAGATTCAGATGCTGCAGTGACCGAAACTGCTGCTTTAGAAACTGCGGAAGAGGCAGCTGACGGATCCTTCGGACTTCAGGATTTTGAGGGCTTTTACTTTGAGACCGTGACCGAGGAGATGGAGGGAGTTACCCTTTCGACAATCTACGGCTACGAGCTTGAGGGCGACGGAAACGGAACCTTCTACGGTCAGGACAATATCAAAATCACCTGGAATGAAACCGAGATTCACTTCCCGGATTCCGTTCTGACTTATGACATGGAGCCCGGAAAACTGATCGTCCACAATAACGAGGGCGATGTCACCTACGAAAAGCTTGAAGGCAGCTTCATTAAGCCGAACGATTATGATGTTGATGTGACTGCGCCCGAGGACGGCACTTATCCCGCGGAGATCCTTTCAGACAGCCTTGCGGAGATTGACGGAAACCTCGTCATCAACTTCGGCCTTTACACGGAGGACACCTATGACGTTGTGGAGGTGAGCCAGATGGCAGAGGGCGACATGCTCTATGTCGACGGAAGGCTTCTTGAGGTAGAAAGCGCTGTCGAAAACGAGTATGGCGGCATCGACATCAACGGCGGCATGGAGGGGGACGGCGCGTCACTTTCCGCTGACGAGGAATCAAGCTGCTACCGTGTTTTCGAAGTAAATGACGCTTCGGCCTACACCCTTCAGGGACAGGCGGCGCTTACCATAAGCGCTGACGCGGCCTACACTGACAACTGCGATCCCACCGTGGAAAAGTCATATACCGGCGGGGACATAAAAACCGCACTTGAGGCAGATGCCTCAGAGGGGGGCTTTACCCCCTACAATTGCCGAATTACGGTCACAAGCGGTGAAATCACCGAGATAAGCAGGATATTTACTCCCTAATGAAAAAGGTCAACGAAGGCTTAATCCGCACAAATGATAATTGCGTTGGCTGTAACAAATGCATCGGAGTATGCAGCTGTCCGGGAGCAACCCTTGCTACGGAATCGGAAGACGGCAACAATATTATCAAAGTTGACAGCTCCAGATGCGTGGCATGTGGAGCGTGTTTTGACGCCTGCGACCATCACGCAAGGGAGTTCGTTGACGACACCTATGAATTTATTCGGGACTTAAAGAGCGGAAAGGACATCAGCATCATGATTGCTCCTGCTTTTTTCGCAAATTATCCGGATGAGGCGGAGCAAATCATCGGAAAGCTCAAGGCCCTTGGCGTAAACCGGGTTTTCAGCGTTGCCTTCGGCGCAGACATTACCACCTGGGCCTACCTTAACTACATCTCAAAAAACAACTTCACCGGCAGCATTTCACAGCCCTGTCCGGCAGTTGTTGAATATATTGAAAAATACATCCCGGAGCTTATTCCGAAGCTCATTCCCGTGCAGAGCCCCATGATGTGCATGGCAATTTACGCAAGAAAGCACATGGGAGTTTCCGGGGACCTTGCCTTTATTGGTCCCTGTATCGCAAAGAAGAACGAGATAACCTCAAAGCGCGGCAAGGGAATGATCGGCTACAGCATCACCTTCGCCCATCTCATGGAGGCACTTCGCAGGGAGGATATCGCTCCCGTGCCCTATGAGGAGGAAACCGGCTTTGGCCTTGGTTCCATTTACGCCATGGCGGGGGGACTTCGGGAAAACATCCACTGGTTTCTGGGCCGGGAGGCCTATGTTCGCCAGGTGGAGGGCGAAAAGAGCCTCTACAGGTATCTTGAGGCAAACAAAGACCGCATAAAGGACGGGAATTCCGGCTACACCCTGATTGACGCCCTCAACTGCACCGATGGCTGTCTTTGCGGCACCGGCGTTGAAAATGTTGCGGAGAACAGGGAGGAAACCCTTTTCCGTATCATCAAAATAAAAGAAAAAGCCCAAAGCCAGGCCCCTGACAGCGCCTGGGCGGGGGCTCTTACCCCGGCGGAGCGCCTTGCAAATCTTAACGAGCAGTTTAAGGATCTTTGCCTTGAGGATTACCTTTGTGAATACGAGGACAAGTCCGCAGAGTGCGTCTGGAAAACACCTACGGAGGAGGAGCTTGACTTCGTCTTCGAGGACATGAATAAGCAGACACCGGAATCAAGGAGCATCAACTGCTCCTGCTGCGGCTACAGCACCTGCCGGGAGATGGCATCAGCCATTTACAACGGCTTCAACCACAAGGAAAACTGTATCCACTTCATCAAGGACGTGCTGGAGGGCATCAGCAATGACTACCCCACAGTGCTTCTCATCCATGAGGAG
>R03__coassemble_387_pt1 | contig 26217 bp, 19 predicted proteins | sample R03__metabat2_high_PE_063 | metagenome-assembled genome bin R03 | reverse complement strand
TGGATGGTTTTTCAATAAGTCCCCTTTCGCTCCCTCTTGAAAAACGTGTATTTATTCCTAAAATTGACCCTTTTGACGGCCTTTTTGGCGTGTTTTCAGATAGCCTGCCCGATGGATGGGGGCGACTTCTTCTTGACAGATTGATGAAAAAGAATGGTCTAAATCCGTTTGCAGTCGGAAATCTTGAAAGGCTTGCTATTGTGGGCGACACAGGCATGGGAGCTCTTTCATACAGACCGGTGATTGAACTTGAAAATACTAATACAACACTTTCTCTTGATGATATTGCCAAAGAATGCAAAATGATTCTTGAATCACAGGACAATACAACAAATCTTGATTACCTGTTTGCAAATGGTGGATCATCAGGCGGCGCAAGACCTAAAGTTTTAAGTAAAGTTGAAGGAGAGGACTGGATTATAAAATTCCCTTCATCTGATGATAAGAAAAATATCGGCTGGCAGGAGTATGAATATTCTCTATGCGCAAAGGAATGCGGAATCATTATGGAGGAAACACGCCTTTTTGAGTCAGAAGTGTGCGAGGGCTATTTTGGCACAAGAAGATTTGATCGGAAAAATGGCAAACGTATTCATATGATTTCAGTTTCTGGTCTTCTTGAAACTTCACACAGAATCCCGAATCTTGATTATGATCTCTTAATGCGTCTTACTCTTCAGCTTACGCAAAGCATGGAAGAGTGTGAAAAGCTTTATCGCCTTATGTGTTTTAATATTTTTGCCCACAACCGGGATGATCATTCCAAGAATTTCACTTATCAGTATATTGAGGATGAGACAAGATGGATTTTATCTCCGGCTTATGATCTTACATACAGCAATTCCATTGGTGGTGAGCATGCAACCATGGTTCATGGCAATGGAAAAAATCCCGGGATGGAAGATGCTCTTCTTGTCGCAAAGGAAATTGGAATTGGATCTTCAAAAGCAAAAAAAATTGCAAAGGAAACAGAAGAAATTGTAAATTCACGCCTCAGGGAATTCCTCACTCCATAATATTTGCCCAACCCACATCATTTATGGTATAATGCTCACCGATTATGGAAACTTATACCGCATTAGCCGAATTTTATAAAAATAAAAGGGTTCTTGTGACCGGCCATACCGGCTTCAAGGGCTCGTATCTATGCCGGATTCTTCTTGGATTCGGGGCAAATGTCCTCGGATATTCGCTCCCTGCGCCAACAGAGCCGGCTGTTTTTGATATATTAAAAGCCGGTGAAAATGGCTTTGAAAAGGCTGCTGCCGGCGGACGCTTTACCTCGGTCATCGCCGACATCCGCGACCGGAAGATGCTTCTCTCGGTTTTCTCGGATTTTAAACCCGAGATTGTTTTTCATCTTGCGGCCCAGCCCATTGTGCGCACTTCCTACGAGGACCCCTGCGGAACCTACGAGACGAATGTCCTGGGCACGGTCAACATCTGCGAGGCCGTCCGCCTTACGCCTTCCGTTAAGTCCTTTCTCAATGTCACAACCGACAAGGTCTACAAGAATGATGAAACAGGTGAGGCCTTCACCGAGGACATGCCCCTTGACGGCTTTGATCCCTACTCAAACAGCAAGTCCTGCTCGGAGCTTGTGACCCATTCTTACATCAATTCCTTCTTCCGTGACATGAAGCTTCCGGTTTCAACCGCCCGGGCGGGCAATGTCATAGGAGGCGGAGATTTCGCAAAGGACCGCATCCTTCCGGACTGCTACAGGGCCTGTGTAAAGGGCGTTCCCGTTGAGGTTCGAAATCCCTATTCGACCCGCCCCTTCCAGCATGTTCTTGAGCCCCTTGCAATCTACCTTACAATCGCAAAGGCTCAGTTTTCCGATTATGAAAAGGCGGGCTTTTACAACGTTGGCCCGGACGACTGCGACTGCGTGAACACCGGGGAACTTTGCGACCTTTTTGTCAAATACTGGGGTGGTGGCGCATCCTGGATTAATAAATCCGTCGGCGGCCCTCACGAGGCGGGCTTTTTAAAGCTTGACTCATCCCTCATAAAAAAGACCTTTGATTACAAACCCGTCTGGCATGTGGATGAGGCCGTAAAGCGCACAGCCCTCTGGTACAAGGCTTTTTCTGAGGGCCTTGACATGGGAGAATACACCGACAGACAGATTCTTGATTTCTTCGGAGGAAACAAATGAAGGTTGTAATTTTGGCCGGTGGCGCCGGCACAAGAATTTCAGAGGAGAGCGTTCTTCGCCCGAAGCCCATGGTGGAAATCGGGGACAAGCCCATTCTCTGGCATATCATGAAGGAATATTCCCACTACGGCTACAATGATTTCATCATCTGCGCAGGCTACAAGCAGGAGGTCATCAAGCAGTGGTTCAACGATTATCTCATTTCAAATTCCGACGTGACCTTTGACTTCGGGGCTCGAAAGACCAATATTCACGAGAGCCATGTGGACCCCTGGAAGGTCACTGTTGTCGACACCGGCCTTAAAACCATGACCGGCGGCCGCATCAAGAGGATTCAGAAATACATTGGCGACGAGCCCTTCCTCATGACCTACGGCGATGCTGTCTGCGACGTTAACATCGCGGATCTTGTGGAATTCCACAAAAAGAACGGCAAGCTTGCCACCCTGACCGCTGTCATCCAGAAGCAGGCCAAGGGAATTCTCGACATCAACAAAACCGGCGCAGTCAAGGCATTCCGCGAGAAGGCTGTCATGGACGGCGTTCCGATCAACGCAGGCTACATGGTCCTTGAGCCCGGAATTTTCGACTACATCGAGGGGGATGATTCCGTTTTCGAGAAGATTGTTCTTGAAAATCTTGCTGACGAGGGCCAGCTTATGAGCTACCGCCACGAGGGATTCTGGCAGTGCATGGACACCTTGCGCGAGAAAACCCTTCTCCTTGATCTTTGGAACTCGGGAAAAGCACCCTGGAGGGTATGGTAATGACCTGGAAAGACGAAAATACCGCACGGGAGGAGATTAAAAGCCTCGTTGCGGATTACTATAATCAGTTTAAAAAGCCGGCGCAGGATCAGCCCTTTAAGGAGGGCGACCGCATATCCTACGCAAGCCGTGTCTACGATGAAAAGGAAATGATGGCCCTTACGGATGCCACCCTTGATTTCTGGCTTACTACAGGCCGGTTTTCCGAGAAGTTCGAGACCGAATTTGCTAAGTGGATCGGCGTAAAATTTGCCCATCTTGTAAATTCCGGTTCCTCAGCAAACCTTATTGCCTTTATGGCTCTTACGGCCCCTGAACTTGGGGAGCGCAGGATTAAGCGGGGGGACGAGGTCATCACCGTTGCCGCAGGCTTCCCCACAACTGTTGCCCCGGTGCTTCAGTACGGCGCCGTCCCTGTTTTCGTTGATGTCACTGTTCCCCAGTACAATATTGACGTTACAAAGCTTGAGGATGCCCTTTCTGAAAAGACAAAGGCGGTCATGATTGCCCATTCCCTTGGAAATCCCTTCGACCTTAAGGCAGTTAAGGCCTTCTGCGAAAAGCATGATCTCTGGTTAGTCGAGGATAACTGCGATGCCCTGGGCTCGCGCTATACTATGGACGGTGAGACCGGCTTTACGGGAACCTTCGGCGACATCGGAACCTCGAGCTTTTATCCCCCTCACCATATGACAATGGGAGAGGGCGGCTGCGTTTATACGGACAATCCCCTTTTAAACCGCATGATTCTTTCCTATCGTGACTGGGGCCGTGACTGCATCTGCCCTTCAGGACAGGACAACTTCTGCGGCCACCGCTACGACGGCCAGTTCGGCGAGCTTCCAAAGGGTTACGATCACAAATATGTCTACAGCCATCTTGGCTACAACCTTAAGGTTACTGATATGCAGGCGGCAGTGGGCTGCGAGCAGCTCAAAAAGTTACCCTCATTTATCGAGGCCCGCAAGGCTCACTGGAATTACCTTAAAAAGGGCTTATCCGATCTTTCGGGAAAGCTCATTCTTCCCGAGCCCTGCGAAAATTCTGAGCCTTCATGGTTTGGCTTTATGATCTCCGTAAGGGAGGATGCCGGGGTTACAAGGGATGAGATAACCCATTATCTCGAGAGCAAAAACATCCAGACCCGCCTTCTTTTCTCCGGAAATCTCATAAAGCATCCCTGCTTTGACGAAATCCGCGGAACTGACGCATACCGCGTTGCAGGCGATCTTAAAAACACGGACTTTATCATGTCAAATAGCTTCTGGATCGGCGTTTATCCCGGCATGAACGAGGCAAAAATGGACTACATGATAAAGTGCATCCACGAGGTATTATAAAATGGCAAAGAAACAAGGTAACGGAAAATCAAAGAATGCTGTAAAGGTTGCCCCAAAGCAGCAGACTGTAAAAAAGAAAAAGCAGGGCTTCGACATTGAGGATTATCTTTTCATCCCCATGCTTCTTGCGATGCTTGTTGTTCCGCTGATTGTCCGCATGTACTATTTTGACCCGAATCTTTCGGGCTTTAAATGGTTCCCCTCATCACAAAATTACGGCTACGACTTTTTCCTTCGAAACCGCGGAATCTGGCTCATTGTAACAAGTGTCCTCATGGTTGCGGCCCTCATCGCCCATGTAAAGCAGCTCATTCCCCTCTATAAGAAAAATATTTTCGTATATTTCCTTATGGGATTTATGCTTCTGGTGACGATTTCATCAATCGCAAGCCCCAACAGATATTACTCCTTCCACGGCTTTTACGAGCAGTTTGAGTCCCTCTGGGTTGTGCTCTGTTATGCGGTTGTCATGATCTACGCCTTCTCGTATTTCATGCTTTACAAGCGCGAGAATGACGTAAATCTTCTCATGTGGGTGGTTTTCATCCTCATGACAATCCTTGCCTTCATTGGCATTACACAGCTTGCGGGCTGCGACTTTTACAACTCTGGCCTTGGCAAGAGCATCATCGTTCCCGAGCAGTATGCGGAGGTTCGTGACGGCCTCAACTTTGAGTACGAGGGCGGCGTAAATTCCGTTTACATGACCCTTTACAACCCCAATTACGTCGGCGTTTTTGCCTCAATGATGATGCCTGTTGCAATCGCCTTCACCTTCATCGCAAAGAAAATCTGGCAGAAGATTATCTGGGTCATCGTGGATATTGCCTTCCTTCTCGGAACCTTCGGTTCAGGCTCAAAAACCTTCGCCTTCTCATTTATTATCAGCGGTATTGTTGCGGTTGTTATCCTTCGTAAGAACATTTTGAGGCACTGGAAGGCTTCCCTCATCGGAATCATTGTGCTTGTTGCGGCAATCGTCGGGGTTTTCTCCTTCAGACATGTGAATCCCTTCGACTATGTAAAGAACGCCCTCAACAACGGCCAGGAGAACCTTCCCGGCACAATTACTGAGGTGAAGAATGACGAGACCGGCGTATATCTTACCTTTGAGGACGGCTCGCTCCTTCATATGACCTGCGTGCTTGTGGGAGATGAAACTGCCCAGTGCACCTTCGACGACGGCACAAACGAGCTTAGCTACACCATGGACGAGGAATACAATTACATCCTGGATGATGAGCGCTACTCAAGCGTGAAGATGGCTGTCCAGATGGCATCGGAGGGCGGCAATGTACAGCTTCTCGTCAACTACAGGGACACCTATCTTACCTTCGAGAATGTGAACGGAACCTATGTCTACAAGAACCGCTACGGCAATGCGGACGAGATTGTAAACGCCCCTGCTGACGCAATTTTCTCAAAGCATCTGTCCTTTGCAACCATGCGAGGCTACATCTGGTCGAGAACAATTCCGCTCCTTAAAAAGTACATCATCCTGGGCTCCGGCGCCGACACCTTCGGAATCGTCTTCCCCCAGAACGACTACCTCTGGAGCATAAACGGCGGACACGCAAGAGAGCTTATCACAAAGCCCCACAACATGTATCTTCAGTGGGCAGTGCAGTACGGTATGATTGCCATGCTTCTTGTGCTTGCGGTGTTTGTGCTTTATATCATTTCCGCAGCAAAGGCCCTTAAGGGCGCGGATTTCTCCGACAAGAACGTTGTGCTTTGCCTCGGAATTTTCCTTGGAACCATAGGCTACCTTGTAAGCTGCATTTCAAACGATTCTTCCGTTGCAACGACCCCTTACCTTTTCCTCATGATCGGCATCGGCTTTGCTTTCAACAGGAGAGTTGCTGAAATGAAGGAAAATGCGGATTCGGCAGTTTCGTAAAAATCGCGAAAATATGCGAAAACATCAACAAATTTTATGGAAAAATCGCCCCTGATATATTGACACTCCCCGATTTACGGCTATAATATTATGAGTGCGTTTTTTCGATTTTTAGGGTATTTATTATGAAAATGGTATTTTCCATACTGGTTGAAAACACCTCGAGTGTTTTGAGCCATGTATCCGGTCTTTTCTCAAGAAGAGGCTATAACATCGATTCAATCTCCGCAGGAGTGACCGCCGATCCCCGTTACACCCGCCTTACCATCGTGGCAGAGGGAGACGAGCCGATCCTCGAGCAGATTGAAAAGCAGCTTGCAAAGCTCGAAGATGTTATCAATATTAAAAAGCTTATCCCCGGCAAGTCAGTCTGCCGCGAGCTCATGATGCTGAAGGTTTCCGCTTCCGAGAAGGAGCGCCCCTCAATCATGACCCTCACCGAGATTTATCACGGCAAGATTGTGGATGAAACCCGTGACTGTATGGTCATCGAGGTCACAGGAAGCGTTGATAAGCTCGACACCTTCATTGACATGATGAAGGACTACACCATTCTCGAACTTGCAAGGACAGGTATCACAGGTCTTTCACGCGGTTCCGAAGACGTGGTTATGCTTTAGTGTAAATTGCCGTTCTACGGCCAAAAATAAAGGAGATAAAAAAATGGCAGAAGCAAGATTATTTCATCAGGAAGACTGCAACCTTTCTCTTCTTGATGGCAAGACCATCGCTGTAATCGGTTACGGTTCACAGGGACATGCACACGCACTCAACGCTAAGGAGTCAGGCTGCAACGTTATCATCGGTCTTTACGAAGGCTCAAAGAGCTGGAAGAAGGCTGAGGAGCAGGGCTTCGAGGTTTATACTGCAGCTGAGGCTGCAAAGAAGGCTGACATCATCATGATCCTTATCAATGATGAGCTCCAGGCTGATATGTACTACAAGGACATCGCACCCAACCTTGAGGCAGGCAACATGCTTATGTTCGCACACGGCTTCAACATCCATTTCGGATGCATCAAGGTTCCCGCTGATGTTGATGTTACCATGATCGCTCCCAAGGCTCCCGGTCACACCGTTCGTTCTGAGTATCAGGCAGGCAAGGGTACTCCCTGTCTTGTAGCTGTATACCAGGATGCTACCGGCAAGGCTCTTGACAAGGCACTTGCTTACGGTCTTGCAATCGGCGGCGCACGCGCAGGTATCCTTGAGACCACCTTCCGTACCGAGACCGAGACTGACCTCTTCGGTGAGCAGGCTGTTCTTTGCGGCGGCGTTTGCGCACTTATGCAGGCAGGTTTCGAGACCCTCGTTGAGGCAGGCTACGATCCCCGTAATGCATACTTCGAGTGCATCCACGAGATGAAGCTTATCGTTGACCTTATCTACCAGTCAGGTTTCTCAGGCATGAGATATTCAATCTCTAACACCGCTGAGTACGGCGATTACATCACCGGACCCAAGATTGTTACCGAGGACACCAAGAAGGCTATGAAGCAGATCCTTTCTGACATCCAGGATGGTTCATTCGCTAAGGAATTCCTTCTTGACATGAGCCCCGCAGGCCGTCAGGTTCACTTCAAGGCTATGCGCAAGCTTGCTGCTGAGCATCCCTCAGAGCTTGTTGGTGAGGAAGTTCGTAAGCTTTATGCTTGGAACGATGAGGCTTCTAAGTTCATCAACAACTAATCATATTTTTTAAATTTGAGCCTCGTCCCAGGGCGGGACGGGGCTTTTTCTTTGAGATGGACATTGTTCATCAAATTTATCCGCACCCTTAGGGGCGCAATTTTGAATTAAACTAGGAGATTACGAAATGTCAGAAGCTTACAACCACAAAGTCATAGAGAAAAAGTGGCAGGAATACTGGGCAGAGCATGAAACCTTCAAGACTGATGTTTGGGACTTTTCAAAGCCCAAGTATTATGCCCTTGACATGTTCCCCTACCCTTCAGGCGTAGGCCTTCACGCAGGCCATCCCGAGGGCTACACCGCCACCGACATCATGAGCCGTATGAAGAGAATGCAGGGCTACAACGTTCTTCATCCCATGGGCTATGATTCCTTCGGACTTCCCGCAGAGCAGTACGCCGTAAACACCGGCAATCATCCCGCCGGCTTCACCGAGAAGAACATCCAGACCTTCTCAAAGCAGCTTCGGGAGCTCGGTTTCGATTATGACTGGTCAAAGATGCTTGCGACTTCTGACCCTTCTTTCTATAAATGGACCCAGTGGATTTTCAAAAAGCTCTATGAAAAGGGCTATGCTAAATACATTGACATGCCCGTAAACTGGTGCGAGGAGCTCGGTACCGTTCTTTCAAACGACGAGGTCATCGACGGTAAGTCAGAGCGCGGCGGCTACCCCGTTGTGCGCAAAAACATGAAGCAGTGGGTTATCGACCAGCCCGCCTTTGCAGAGAAGCTTCTTGAGGGCCTCAATGAGATCGACTGGCCCGAATCCACAAAGGAAATCCAGCGCAACTGGATTGGCAAATCCACCGGTGTCGAGGTTGATTTCAAGCTTGTGGGCGGCGGAGATTTCTCGATTTATACTACCTGTATCGAAACCATCTACGGTATCACCTTCATGGTTCTTGCCCCCGACGGAGAGATCACAAAGAGCCTTCTTGACAGGGTTGAAAACCGCCAGGAGGTTGACGCCTACATCGCCGAAACCCTCAAGAAAAACGATATGGACCGCACGGAGCTTAACAAGACAAAGTCCGGCTGTCCTCTTAAGGGCGTTTATGCAATAAACCCCGTAAACGGCAAGGAGGTTCCCGTTTACATCGGCGATTTCGTTCTTGCAAATTACGGAACCGGCGCCGTTATGGCTGTTCCTTCACACGACCAGCGTGACTTTGAGTACGCCCAGGTTCACGGCATCCCCATGATTCAGGTTATCGAGGGTGACGTTTCCGAGAAGGCGCTTGAGAAGTATGATTACCTCGGCAAGGGCATTAAGCTCATGAATTCCGAGGAGTTTACAGGCCTTACTGTTGAGGAGGCAAAGGAAGCCATCACAGTAAAGCTCGAGAATATGGGTGTTGCCCGCAGAAAGGTAAATTACCACTTCCGTGAGTGGATCTTCGCCCGTCAGCGTTACTGGGGCGAGCCCGTTCCCTGCGTACATCAGGAAAACGGCGAGATTTACTTCCTTCCCGATGAGGAGCTTCCCCTTGTGCTTCCTCCCCTTGACGATTACAAGGGAAAGAACGGCAAGGCTCCCCTTGAGAATGCCACTGAATGGAAGATGTATGACAAAAACGGCATAAAGGGCGTCCGCGAGACCTCCACAATGCCCGGCTCTGCAGGTTCTTCATGGTATTACATGCGTTATATCGATCCCCAGAATGACAAGGAGCTTTGCAATCCCGAGCTTCTTAAGCACTGGCTCCCCGTTGACCTTTATGTTGGCGGTCCCGAGCATGCTGTGGGACATCTTATGTATTCACGAATCTGGAACCGTTTCCTTTATGACGAAGGCATTTCTCCCGTCAAGGAGCCCTTCAAGAAGCTTGTTCACCAGGGCATGATTCTGGGCGAGAACGGCATCAAGATGGGTAAGCGTTTCCCCGAGTTCGTTATCAATCCTTCTGACATTGTTGAGGAACTTGGCGCAGATACCCTTCGTCTCTATGAGATGTTCATGGGCCCCATCGAGGTTTCAAAGCCCTGGAATTCAAACAACGTACAGGGTGCACGCCGTTTCATCGGCCGTGTCTGGAACTTCTTCTCTGAACCCGAAAACATCGGCGGAGAGGGTTCTGACGAGATCACAAGACTCTATCATCAGACCGTAAAGAAGGTTACAAACGACTTTGAGGTTCTCGGCTACAACACCGCCATTTCACAGATGATGGTATTTGTGAACGGCGTTTACAAGGAGGGCAAGTGCCCCCGTGAGTATGCTGAAAACTTCATCAAGATGTTCAGCTGCATCTGCCCCCACGTCGGCGAGGAAATCTGGCAGAAGATGGGACATGACAACACCATCGCCTACGAAACCTGGCCCACCTGGGACGAGGCAAAGACTCTCGAGGACACTATCGAGATTGCCGTACAGGTTAACGGCAAGGTCCGCGGCACCATTAACGTTGCCCGTGAGGTTTCAAAGGAGGACGCCATCGCTGCAGCAAAGGAAATGCTCGGCGACCGTCTTACCGGCAGCATCGTCAAGGAAATCTACGTTCCCGGACGTCTTGTTAACATTGTGGCAAAATAATATGTTACTAAGAGCAGGGCTATTTTGCGATTTAGCTCTGAATTGTAGCAAAAATTTTTAATAAGGAGTACGAAACTATGGGCATGACAATGACTCAGAAGATTCTTGCCGCACATGCAGGTCTTGAATCTGTAAAGCCCGGTGATCTTATCATGGCCAAGCTTGATCTTGTGCTTGGCAACGATATCACTTCACCCGTTGCAATTCATGAAATTGAGAAAATGAAGACAGAAGGCGTCTTCGACAAGGATAAGGTTGCTCTTATCATGGACCATTTTGTTCCCAACAAGGACATCAAGTCCGCAGAGCACACCAAGTGCGTCCGTGAGTTTGCCTGCAAAAACGACATCACAAACTTCTACGATGTAGGAGAGATGGGCATCGAGCACGCGCTCATTCCCGAGAAAGGTCTTGCCGTAGCTGGCGACTGCATCATCGGTGCAGACTCACACACCTGTACCTACGGTGCTCTCGGCGCATTCTCGACCGGCGTAGGATCAACCGACATGGCAGCCGGCATGGCAACAGGAGAGGCCTGGTTCAAGGTTCCCTCAGCCATCAGATTTAACCTTACCGGCAAGCCCGCAAAGTGGGTTTCAGGCAAGGATATCATCCTTCACATTATCGGAATGATCGGCGTTGACGGCGCCCTTTACCGCTCAATGGAATTTGTGGGCGACGGAATTAAGTATCTTACCATGGACGACCGTCTCACAATCGCAAACATGGCAATTGAGGCAGGCGGAAAGAACGGTATCTTCCCCGTTGACGACCTTACAATCGCCTACATGAAGGAGCATTCAGACCGTACCCCCGTTGTTTACGAGGCTGACGCTGATGCTGAATATGACGAGGAGTACACCATCGACCTTTCAACCCTTCGTCCCACAGTTTCCTTCCCCCACCTTCCCGAGAACACCAAAACCATCGACAATGTCGGAGAGGTTAAGGTTGACCAGGTTGTCATCGGTTCCTGCACAAACGGACGTATGGAGGATCTTCGCATTGCCGCTGAAATCATGAAGGGCAAGCATGTTAAGAAGGGACTTCGCGTCATCGTGATTCCCGCAACCCAGAAGATTTATCTTGAGGCCATGGAGAAGGGCTACATCCGCACCTTCATCGAGGCCGGCGCAATTGTTTCCACCCCCACCTGCGGTCCCTGCCTTGGCGGCTATATGGGCGTCCTCGCTGCCGGCGAGCGCTGCGTATCAACCACCAACCGTAACTTTGTAGGCCGTATGGGTCATGTTGATTCTGAGGTTTATCTTGCAAGCCCCGCTGTCTGTGCAGCATCGGCTATTACCGGAAAGATTTCTTCTCCGGAGGAGGTGTAAAATGGAAAACGCAAAAGGCAGAGTATTCGAATTCGGAGACAACGTCGACACCGACGTAATCATTCCCGCAAGATATCTTAACTCCTCAGATCCCGCAGAGCTTGCTCTCCACTGCATGGAGGATATCGATGCCCAGTTCGTTAACAAGATGAACAAGGGCGACATCATCGTTGCAACCAAGAACTTCGGCTGCGGCTCATCACGTGAGCATGCGCCCCTTTCCATCAAGGCCTGCGGCGTTTCCTGCGTAATCGCAGAGACCTTCGCCCGCATTTTCTACCGCAACTCAATCAACATCGGACTTCCGATCATTGAGTGCAAGGAGGCTTCCGAGGACATTAAGAACGGAGATGAGATCTCAGTTGATTTCAATTCCGGCGTCATCACCAACGAGACCACCGGCAAGACCTACCAGGGTCAGGCTTTCCCCGAGTTCATGCAGAAAATCATCGACTGCGAGGGCCTTGTAAATTACATCAACCGGAAGTAGGATTGGGATTCACCTAAACTTAACAACGCAAAAGGCACAGGAGTGTTTCTCCTGTGCCTTTTTTATATTACAATTTTTTAAGCCCTGGCAATACGGAAATCTGATTGTCTTGCGCCAGGATATCCACGCCAGAGTGCCCACGCAACTGGCGAAAATCTTTTGCGGTGGGTATCGTTGTCATGCGGAATACCCACGCAATTGGAGGACTGTCTCGTAGGTGGGTATGATTGCATGTAATATTACCCATTGAATTGACAGAATCATTTTTTCGTGGGTAGTGATGATATCAACAGTACCTACCGATTGGATGAAAATGAAAATTCGTGGGTACTTTGGTTGGATACAATACCCACTAAAATAATAAAACCTCAGTGGAGTAGGTACGCAGGAATCACGGAGTACCCACCGAAAGAATGAATCGTTAATTTAGTTGGTATTTCATAGACGCCTCGCTGTTAGCCCGCTCGTCCCTACGAAAGCCTCGCTTGTGTCAGCGCAAATTCGTATGATGGCCTCGCCCCACGGCGGTGTCAAACTAGCGCGTCCGGAGTTTTATTTTTGTTGTCAAACACTGGTCGCATATGGCAGATTTGCTAAGCGACTTAGCGAGCAAACTGCCTATGCGACCAGTGCGGGATGCGAATGGATACAACTCCGGACACGCGTGAGTAAGTCTGCGCCGGATGCAAAAAGAGCGCCCACAGTAATGAGTGCTCATAAAATGGGACAGGAAGAACCGTCCCCCCTGTCCCATTTGGTTAGTCTTTGTAGATTTCGTCCTTGATTTCTTCGTCGATTTCGAGCATGATTTTTGCAAATTCCGGATCGAACTGTGTGCCGATTCCTTTTTCAAGCTCCGAGCGAACCTTCTCCTGAGTCATGGCGCTTCGATAGCTTCGGTTCGAGGTCATGGCATCGTAGGCGTCCGCTACGCTTATTATTCGGGCCGTCTCGGGGTTTTCGTCGCCCTTCAGGCCTCTCGGGTAGCCCTTGCCGTCATAACGTTCATGGTGGCCATATGCGCCCACAGCGATATCCTTGATTTCGGAAAGATTTTTCAGAAGCTCATAGCCAAGCTCCGGATGGGTTTTGATGATGCTGTACTCATCGTCGTTGAGCCTTGAGGTTTTGTTGATGATTTCGTCGGGAACACCGATTTTTCCGATGTCATGGAGAAGTCCGGCATAGTAAATGTTGTCCTGCTCCTCCTGTGACTTGCCAAGCCGCTGGGCGATTTCCCATGAGTAGCGGGCAACGCGGAGCGAGTGACCGTTGGTGTATTTATCCTTCGCATCGATTGTGCCGACCAGGGTCTCGATAACCTCTTTTGAGAATTTTTCCTTGCTTGCGAAAAGTTCCTGGAGCCTGTCAGCCATCTGGTTTACGCCCTCGGCCACGGTTCCCACCTCATCACGGGGAATCTTTTCAACACGCGCCTCAAGATTTCCCTTTGAAATGTCCTCAACAACAAGGGTTGTTTTTCGAAGGCTTCTTGTAATGTAATTTGCAAGCAAAAGGAGAAGCAGTATGAGAGCAAGGGTTGTAACAACCGCGATGACAATGATGTTCTTCTTGATGTTTTCCACATTCTCCTGAATTTTGTCATTGTAGCTGTAAACATCAAGGAGTGCTATGGGATTTTCGTCCTCATCATACATTACGGTTACGGCATCAACATAGGTATTGCCGGGCTGATAGGTTTTAGCGGCATAGGTGTTGCTGTCACCTACGCGGTCCTCCTCAAGCTTTGCAAGATCCTCCAGGAAGTAGGTGTCAAGATAGATTTCCTCGGTTGAAGGATAGGAGAACACAATGTGATTGCATTTGCTCGGATTGAATTCCGAAAGCTCCACATAAATGCCTTCGCCCCAAAGATCGATATTCTGAAGGATTCCGATGAGCTGGTCATTAAGCTTTTCAACATTGCCGTTTCCTATATCATCAAGGTCGTCGATTTCTTTTACCAGATCCTTGTCAAGGTTCATTGCACAGAGTTCCGAAATGGCGACAAGCTTTTCATATGCGGAATCGTAATACATGTTCTCAATCCGGCCGGTGATGGTCAGGGTTATTACCGCAAAGGCCGCAACAACAACGGGAATCATAATGAAAAGTATCTTGTTCAGCACTGAGAAGTAGAAGAAGATGACATATACGAGAATAAGTATTATTCCCAGTGCAGCAAGCACAAAGGCACCGTAATAGAAGACAAGGTCAAGGATATTGAGGAAGGTATATTTGCCGTTTAAGGCTGCGCCATCATCATAGAAAAGATACTCCTCGGTAATTTCATCATCCGTAAGTACGAAAAGGTTGCCTGCGCTTACAAGAAGAATGGAATTATTGTAGGGAGCAATGGTGCACAGGGCATAGTCAACGATATCCGAAAGGTCTTCCATAGTGGTCCTGTAACCCTCGGGCTTTTCATCCCATCCGCAAAGCTCGGGAATGTCTGTTACAGGTGAAAGACTGCCGTTTTCATATGAATAGAGCGTGTCAAAATATCCGTCATCTATGAAATAATATTTTCCGCCGATTTTGCTGAAAACGCCGGGGAAAACGTTATCGGAAGCTGTGCTTTGGGTGCTGTAGTTAAAACGGGCAATATCCTCAGTTGTTCCATCTGTTTTGGCGATTTTAACATTTCCGTCATTAAAGGTTAAAAGAGCGCTGTTATCCTCTAAAATCTGACCGTATTTTAAAATCTGGTTTGTGTCGAACTTAAAGGTGGCAAGAGTCGTGTTTTGATGGGGGGCAAGATTCTGGGAAACGATTTCGTAATCGGTTTGTGTCTCGCTTACATAGTAAAGAATGCCCTCTTTTACAACAGGGGCAAGAATGCAGTTGTGGCCGACGGGGCTTTCGCCCTCGTAAATCGTGTAGTAATCGGTGATCTTGCCATCCCGGATCCGGCAGATGTATTCGCCCGCGGTTGCGCCGGCCTCCTCCTCATCTGAAACATGGACATAAAGATCGTTGTTTTCATCGTAGGATAAATCCGATAAAACCGCGCCGGGAACATCAAAATCCACATCAGAAATGATTTTATCGACGGTCTGGCTTTCCTTGTCAATAAGCATCAGGGTGTAGCCCGTATCAATGAGGGCTATGGTCTCGTCGTTGTTGTCGATGGCAGCGGAGGTCACCCACTGGGCGTAAATACGGCCCGGGCTGTCACTTTCAACCCCGAGATTTAAAAGACTTAAGGCAAAAAAGGCTATTCCCACGAGGATGAGAATTATTCCGGCTCTGAAGATGTTCCTGCTTTTTTTCACTTTGATGCTCCTTTGTGTTATTTGAAGGCTTCCGTAAAACGCTTGGGCAGCCTGACTTTTGAATATATTTCCGCATAGTCCCTGGGACTTACGTTTTCAACGAAGTTCTGGATAAATTCCTTTTTAAAGCCCTTGTCCCTTGCAAAGTCGCAGGCCTTGTTGTAGGCGATGGCGGCCTTTTCCTCGGTGGAATAGGTGCCGATCTTGTGATTTCCAACAAGATGAAGGACTGTCTGATATTTAAGGATTCCGTCCTTTGAGATGGGCCTTACGCCGTGATAGTGGCTTTTTATGATGATATTTTCGTAGCGGAAGTCGTGATTGTCGCCGTTTGCAAATTCATAATCCCGACCCTCGACGGCGTAATTTTTTATGCCGTAGCGGTTCAGAAGATTGTACTGGCTTCCGTAGTCGTTAATGTAAAGATGACCGCCCCGCTTTATAATGCGGTGGGTGGAAAAATAGAAAAGATCCTCAGGGGCGAAAATGTAAACCTCCTCAGGGGACAGGTAGTAGCATAAAAGCCCGGGAGTAAGGTAAACCGGCGTCTTGATGTAGATGTCGTTGTCCCTGAAATTAAGGAGGGTGACTGCCTTTTCAAAGCTGAGATACTTCAGTTTTATGAGAAGCTTTTCTATGCTTCCTTTGCTGCATAGAATCTTCGAAGCCTCCTTATAACACAAAAAAGCCTCTTTTTCAGTGGAAAAGCTGCCGAGGCTTATGTGCTTTTTCTTATGAGTGATGGAAGAGCGGTAATACTCTGTTCCGTCCTTTTTTACGGCTTTGAAAACCCCCGGTTTCATACTTTTTGATTTTATCATATTATTAACGGATTTCGCAGTATAATATTAAAAAAATTTAGGTAAAAAAGGCTAAAAGCCCCGAAAAATCCAAATTATTGTTTTATAAAAGGGATTAAAGTGGTACAATGCTTTTATTATTCGTTTAGGAGGCATGAAAATGCAGTTTAAAAGCACAAGAAATGTTAATGATGTTGTTACTCCGTCAATGGCAATCCTCAAGGGGCTTTCCGATGACGGCGGCTTATATGTACCCGAAAGCGTTCCGTCCTTTGATTTTACCCTGGCTGAGCTTTCAAAGATGACCTATCAGGAGACTGCCTATGCTGTTATGAAGCAGTTCCTTACGGATTTCACCGAGGAAGAGTTAAAAAACTGTATAAAAAATGCCTATGATTCAAAGTTCGACACCGAGGAAATTGCTCCCCTTGCAGAGGTTGACGGCGCTTATTATCTTGAACTTTTCCACGGCTCGACCATCGCCTTCAAGGATATGGCCCTTTCGATCCTTCCCCATCTTATGACCACTTCCGCTAAAAAGAACGGCGTAAAAAATGAGATTGTCATCCTGACCGCAACCTCCGGAGACACAGGAAAGGCCGCTCTTGCAGGCTTTGCCGAGGTTCCCGGAACCCGCATCGTTGTATTTTATCCCAAGGGAGGCGTTTCACCCATCCAGGAGAAGCAGATGCAGACCCAGAAGGGGGACAACACCCGCGTTATCGGTATCCGCGGCAACTTCGACCAGGCCCAGACTGCCGTTAAGAACATGTTCGCCGACAAAGCCTTAAATGACAAAATAAATGCCGCAGGCTTCCAGTTCTCATCAGCAAACTCAATCAACATCGGACGCCTTGTGCCCCAGATTGTTTACTATGTTTATTCCTACGGCAAGCTTCTTGCAGAGGGCAAAATTTCCGAGGGAGAAAAGATCAACATCTGCGTTCCCACAGGAAACTTCGGCAACATTCTTGCCGCATATTACGCAAAGCGCATGGGACTTCCCGTTGACCGCCTGATCTGCGCCTCAAACGAGAATAAGGTTCTTTACGATTTCTTCACCACCGGCACCTATGACAAAAATCGTGAGTTCGTCCTGACCTCAAGCCCCTCTATGGACATTCTTGTTTCATCAAATCTTGAGCGTCTTCTTTACCATATTGCAGGGGATGATCCGGAGGGCACCGCAAAGCGCATGGCCGACCTTAAGAGCGTCGGAAAGTATGACATAACCGCCGACATGAAGGCAAATCTTGCGGAGTTCTACGGAAATTACACAAGCCAGCAGGGAACTGCCGACATGATCAAGGAAACCTACGAGAAGACGGGCTATGTCCTTGACACCCACACCGCCGTTGCAGGCAGCGTTTACAAGCGCTACGTGGAGGAGACCGGCGATAAGAAGCCCTGCGTTGTTGCCTCAACCGCATCTCCCTACAAATTCACAAGAAGCGTCATGACGGCCATTGACGCAAAGTACGATTCCCTTGGAGATTTCGAGCTTGTTGACAAGCTTAACGAGATTTCACGTGTTGATGTTCCCAAGGCAATCGAGGAGATAAGAACCGCCCCCATCCGCCATGACATCGTCTGTGACGAGGCTGAAATGCCCGCTGAGGTTCTTAAGTTTCTTGGAGTTTAAATGCGAGCTTGCATGATGAACTTTGACTAAATTAAAAGTTTGCACTAAAAAACCCCTTCCGTCTGGAAGGGGTTTTGCTTTGAATAATCAAATTAAGCGAGCCTGTTGTATTCGGTGATTTCCACGTCGACGTAGCTTATGCTCACAACGAAACGTACGATTCCGAAGGGGAAAACGAAGGGGATGACATAGAAATCGTTTTCAGTGGTAAGAACCGTGCCGTCCGCCACAAGGGGAGGATCAAGCTGAAGCTCAACGTTGAAGTCGTTTGACATGTTTACGGTGAAAAGACCGTTCTGAAGGTTTAAGAAATCCTCGATGGAAGCCTTTGCAATGTCGTCAAATTCGGTCAGGTTTTCCTTTGAATAACGCTTTGCAAACTCGACTGCGGTATCCTCGGTCATGTCAACGTAGGACTGGATGCATAAGGGGCCGTTGATGGCCTGGAGCACACAGTAGTTTACGGGATATTCCTTTGCGGAGTAGGGCGGGAGAACGTTGAAATCATCGCCGATGTACTGGGAAAGGTTGTTGAAAAGAAGCTCGATGTAGAGCATAGACTCGCCGTTTATGGGCTTGTCAATGATGTTGAAGAGGCGGTCGATAAGGCCGTGTACCTCCTCAAGATGCTCCGGGTTAAGCTCAAGATCGAAAATCTCATTGTCGAGGGAGTATTCCATGTTGTAGGTAACGAAATCCTCCCAGGTCATGTAACCCTTTTCAACGAGAACCTGCGCAAGGAGAAGATATTTTGCCTGGCGGGCATCGGAAAGGGCCTGAATCCTTTCGTCTGTGAGATATCCGCATTCCATGGCTGCCATGCCGAAGGATTTGCCCTCTGACATTTTGGCGTGAATTTCCGGAAGATCGGCGGGAGTAACGTAGCCTGAGTAGATGGCTTTTGTTTCGAGACTTAAGATACTGCCCTCCACAGCTGCCATGGCATCAAGATACTGCTCGGCGGTAATGTATTTTTTTTCGAGAAGATAGTTTCCGAATAACTGTGCGAACATTTAAGCTTCCTCAATGAGAGTTTTAACGGTCTTTGCAATCTGATCGGTGTTGAAGGGCTTCTGGATGAAATCCTTGATGCCTGCCTCAACTGCGCGCTTTACCTGAGCCTGGGTGCCGACGGAAGAAACGACAACAATCTTCATGTCGGGGTCTGAAGCGAGAATGGTTTCGATGGCTGAATTGCCGTCCATAACGGGCATTACGATATCGAGAAATACAAGATTGGGCTTTTCCTTTGCAACGAGCTCGGCGGCAAGCTTGCCGTTTGCGGCCTCAAAAACTGTGCCGACTCCAAGGCCCAGAAGAACGTCCTTTAACTGCTTGCGGGCGAGAACCGAATCATCGCCGATAACTACAACAGCGTCTTTTAATTCCATAATTAATGACCTTCCTTAATCCCTGCGGGAATTTAATCTGATTTTTTATAATGCTATATTGTATCTTATTTCGGGGTTCTTTTCAATTATTTTATTCAATTTTAAAGTGGTTTATAGTATAATCATTGTTGTTGAAAAGAACTTTAAATCAACGGAGGTCACATATGTCATCTGACAGTTTTATGATTTTATTCGATATAATCGCCACGGTGCTGGGTATCTATGTTATTTTCCGCAGCATTGTCATGAAAAAGAAAAAGGAAATCCCGGTTCTTTTTGTAGGTGCTGATGATGTTAAAAACTGTAAGGATCCGGAGGGGTTCTGCAATTTCCTTTTCCCCCGGGCCCTTGTTTTCGGAATCGTCTGCGTTGTATTCGGCGTTGTTGCCTTTTATCTTGACGGCGGCCTTGCAAGGTTCAATGTTTACGTTGGTGAGTCCCTCGCCACCCCCTCCTGGGGCAAAACCGTGAACATTATCCTTCTTGTCATTTTCCTTGCATCCTGGTTCTGGTTTTCCTTTGGCATCAAAAAGGGCAAGGAAAAGTTCTTTAAAGCTCGCTTCCTTTAAAAATATTCCGATAAAATTCGATTAATTCAAGCAAAAATCCCCTGCAGTGCAGGGGATTAATTTTATTTGAATATTTGGCTTTGAAAGATTATCTGTCCGACATGGGAACATAGGGAAGATGCTCCTGTACGGTCATATATGCGGGACGCATGATCTTTGAGCTGCTTGAAAGCTCCTCAAGGCGGTGAGCTGACCAGCCGGCAATACGGGCGATTGCGAAAATCGGGGTGTAAAGCTGAAGGGGAAGGTCAAGCATCTGGTAAGCAAAGCCTGAGAAAAAGTCCACGTTTGCGGAAACTCCCTTGTAAATCTTTCTGTGCTTTGAAATAAGCTCAGGGGCAAGACGCTCAACCATAAGATGAAGGTTGTATTCGTCCTCCATGCCCTTTTCCTTTGAAAGCTCTTCAACATAATGCTTGAAGATGCCTGCACGGGGGTCGGAGAGTGAGTAAACCGCATGTCCGATACCGTAGATAAGTCCTGCATTGTCGAAGACTTCTTTATTAAGAAGCTTGTTGAGGTAGTCTGCAACCTGGCCCTCGTTTGTAATGTCCTTTACGTTCTCATGAAGGTCCTGGAACATCTTGACAACCTTAAGGTTTGCACCACCGTGCTTGGGGCCCTTAAGTGAACCGATTGCTGCGGCGATAGCAGAGTAGGTGTCGGTTCCTGAAGATGAAACAAGACGGGTTGTGAAGGTCGAGTTGTTACCGCCGCCGTGCTCCATATGTACAACAAGAGCGGTGTCGAGAAGCTTTGCCTCAAGGGGAGTGAAGGCACTGTCCGCCCGGAGCATGTGAAGAATGTTCTCTGCGGTTGAATATTCAGCCTTGGGGGGATGGATGAAAAGCGAATCTCCCTCGTGATAATGGCGGTATGCCTGGTAGCCGTAAACCGAGAACATTGGGAAAAGGCTCATGAGCTGAAGGCACTGGCGCACAACATTGGGGATTGAGGTGTCATCATCCCTGTGATCGTAGGAATACATGGTAAGGACGCAGCGGGCAAGGGTGTTCATCATGTCCCTTGAGGGCGCCTTCATGATAATATCACGTACAAAGGATGTGGGAAGGGAATTTCTGTACTCGGAAAGAAGATCGATAAAATCCTGAAGTTCCTTTTGGGTAGGAAGCTTTCCAAACATCAGAAGATAAGCACATTCCTCATAAGAGAAGTTGCTTTTGGGGTCGTGGTTTTTGATAAGGTCCTTAACGTTGTAACCGCGGTAGTAAAGATTTCCGTGAACGGGAATCGTGGTGCCGTCGGGCATGACCTTTGAAGCGCATACATCCGCAACGTTTGTGATGCCGACGAGAACGCCCTTTCCGTTCTGGTCACGAAGACCACGCTTTATATCGTACTGTGTGTAGAGTTCGGGGGCAATGACTGAAGCTTCATTGAGAAGATTTCCGTACTAAAGAATCTGGGGGGAGATATGATCAGCAGCATAAACATGTTCCTGCATAATGAGCCCTCCTTTCGTGTTTTATCTGTTTTTACTATAATTTAAAGTGCTTCTTTGTATATAATACAACACAATAGATTTTATATTATCACAAAAAGACAAAAAAATACATTGATTTTTTCTTAAAAGAATGAGAAAATATTAACAAATGCGGTCCTATCTGGAACGCAATAAATAAAAACTATATTATTATGAAAGAAGAGGTTGATTGAAATGGCAAATGTAGATCTTACCAAGTACGGTATCACAGGCGCAACTATTATCGCTCACAATCCTTCCTACGAGGAGCTTTACAAGGCAGAGGTTGATCCCTCCCTTACCGGTTACGAGAAAGGCCAGGAGACTGAGCTTGGCGCAGTAAACGTTATGACCGGTATCTACACTGGACGTTCTCCCAAAGACAAGTACATCGTTATGGATGCAAACTCTAAGGACACTGTTTGGTGGACCACTCCCGAGTATCCCAACGACAACCATCCTATGTCAGAGGACGTATGGGCAAAGGTTAAGGCAAAGGCTATCGCTGAGCTTTCAAACAAGAACCTTTATGTTGTTGATGCATTCTGCGGCGCAAATGCTGATACCCGTATGTCAGTTCGTTTCATCGTTGAGGTTGCTTGGCAGGCTCACTTCGTTGAGAACATGTTCATTAAGCCCTCAGCTGAGGAGCTCGAGAACTTCGTTCCCGATTTCACCATCTACAACGCTTCACTTGCAAAGGTAGAAGATTACAAGGAGCTCGGCCTCAACTCTGAGACCTGTGTTGCTTTCAACGTTACCTCACGTGAGCAGGTTATCCTTAACACCTGGTACGGCGGCGAGATGAAGAAGGGTATGTTCTCTATGATGAACTACTACCTTCCCCTCAAGGGCATGGCTTCAATGCACTGCTCTGCAAACTGCGACATGGAAGGCAAGAACACCGCAATCTTCTTCGGTCTTTCAGGAACAGGTAAGACCACCCTTTCTACCGACCCCAAGCGTCTTCTTATCGGCGATGATGAGCACGGCTGGGACGACAACGGCGTATTCAACTTCGAGGGCGGCTGCTATGCAAAGGTTATCGGCCTTGACAAGGAGTCTGAGCCCGATATCTACAACGCAATCAAGCGCGACGCTCTTCTTGAGAACGTTACCGTTGCTGCTGACGGCAAGATTGATTTCGAGGACAAGTCAGTTACCGAGAACACTCGTGTATCTTACCCCATCGAGCACATCACCAACATCGCTTCCAAGGTAAACGGCGTTTCTTCAGGCCCCGCTGCAAAGAATGTTATCTTCCTTTCAGCTGATGCATTCGGAGTACTTCCTCCCGTATCAATCCTTACACCTGAGCAGACCCAGTACTACTTCCTTTCAGGCTTCACTGCAAAGCTCGCAGGTACTGAGCGCGGAATTACCGAGCCCACCCCCACCTTCTCAGCTTGCTTCGGCCAGGCATTCCTTGAGCTTCATCCCACCAAGTACGGCGAGGAACTCGTTAAGAAGATGAACGCTTCAGGCGCTAAGGCTTATCTTGTAAACACTGGCTGGAACGGTACCGGCAAGCGTATCACCATCAAGGATACCCGTGGAATCATCGACGCTATCCTTAACGGCGACATCCTTAACGCACCCACCAAGAAGATCCCCATGTTCGACTTCGAGGTTCCCACCGAGCTTCCCGGAGTTGATCCCGCAATCCTCGATCCCCGCGACACCTATGCTGACGCATCAGAGTGGGAGGCCAAGGCAAAGGATCTTGCTTCACGTTTCGTTAAGAACTTTGCTAAGTACACCACCAACGACGCTGGTAAGGCACTTGTTGCTGCAGGCCCCAAGGCTGAGTAATCTGCCAAAGTCAAAAGGGTACGCATTTGGTTATTAATAACAAAGCGGACCTTATTATTCAGATGAATACTGAATCAGATCCCCCGAAGGAAACTTCGGGGGATTTTTTTAGCTTAACTTATGATTGTTTTACTATTCAATAAACCGGAAATAAGATATAATTATATTAGTTATGTTTTGTAATTCTAATGAGCAAAATCATTTAAAACAAGGAGGAATAAAATGGGTTTAATTAAAGCAATTACAGGGGCTGCATCAAGCGTTCTTGCGGACCAGTGGAAAGAGTATTTCTACTGCGATTCCCTCGATGAAAGCGTTATTATGGCAAGGGGCCAGAAGAAGGTTTCGGGCCATTCTTCAAACACAAAGGGCGCTGACAATATTATTTCAAACGGCTCCGTTATCAATGTGGCTGACGGCCAGTGTATGATCATCGTTGACAATGGTAAGGTTGCGGAGATTTGCGCAGAGCCCGGTGATTTCACCTACGATTCATCTACCGAGCCTTCGATTTTCTCAGGAAAGCTTTCCGAAACAATTCCCGAGGTTTTCAAGAACATCGGTAAGCGTTTCACCTTCGGCGGCGATGCCCCCAAGGATCAGCGTGTTTACTATTTCAACACCAAGGAACTTATCGGCAACAAGTACGGAACCGCATCGCCTGTTCCCTTCCGCGTAGTTGACGAGCGCGCCGGCATCGATATTGATATTTCCGTAAAGTGCTTCGGCGAATACAGCTACAAGATCACTAACCCCATTCTTTTCTACACCAATGTCTGCGGAAACCAGGCAGAGGAGTACCGCAGGGAAACCCTTGACGGACAGCTTAAGTCTGAGCTTCTTACCAAGCTTCAGCCCGCCTTTGCAAAGATTTCCGAGATGGGAATCCGCTATTCCGCAATTGTCGGTCACACAGACGAAATCGCCTCAATCTTAAAGGAGCTTCTTTCTGAGCAGTGGGGCGAGGTTCGCGGTATTGAAATCGTAGCCTTCGGTGTTTCTTCTCTCAAGGCAGACGAAGAAGACGAGAAGATGATCAAGGAAATGCAGCGTGAGGCAGCATATATGGATCCCACCCGTGGAGCCGCTGCAACTGTTCGCGCACAGGCTGCTGCTATGCAGGATGCCGCAAACAACTCTGCAGGCGCCATGACAGGCTTTATGGGCATGGGTATGGCAATGCAGCAGGGCGGCGTAAACGCTGCAAACCTTTACGCAATGGGCCAGCAGCAGGCACAGGCAGCTCCCGCGCCCGCAGCAGCACCTGCAAATGGCTGGACCTGCAGCTGTGGAACCGTCAACACCGGTAAATTCTGTTCAAACTGCGGAACACCCCAGCCTGCCGCACCTGTAGCATGGAAATGCGAATGCGGCACCGAGAACACCGGCAAATTCTGTTCAAACTGCGGAAAGCCTGCCCCTGCGGGCCCCTGGAAATGCGAGTGCGGAACTGAAAACACCGGAAAGTTCTGCTCTAACTGCGGTAAACCCAACCCCAACGCATAAAAGGTGAAAATATGGCATCAGATATTCAGAATTTTAAATGTCCTGCCTGCACCGGTCCCCTGAAGTTCAGCGCCAAAACCGGCAAGCTGACCTGTGAGTACTGCGATTCTTCCTACACAACAGAGGAAATCGAGGCTCTGTATGCCGAGGAACAGACAGAAGCAGAGCAGGCCTTCGATATAAACGAAGAAAAGGCCGCAAAGGCAAAGGAAAACGGAGAGGATGCATGGACGGCGGGAGAGGGCATGAAAAGCTACAACTGTCCCTCCTGCGGTGCGGAGCTTCTCTGTGACGAGAACACTGCCGCCACCTGCTGTCCCTACTGCGGAAACCAGACGGTTGTTCCCGGCCAGTTCTCATCAACAAGACGTCCGGACTACGTCATTCCCTTCAAGTTTGAAAAGCAGGCTGCGATTGATGCCCTTAACAACCATTACAAGGGCAAAAAGCTTCTTCCCACATCCTTTACAAGCTCAAACCATATCGAGGAGATTCAGGGTGTTTATGTTCCTTTCTGGCTCTATGACGGAACCGCAAGCGGAACCTTAAACTATGAGGCAACAACTGTTCATGAGACGGATCATGTCACCTACACCCAGACTGAGACGAAATATTATGATGTAACCCGAAGCGGAAGCATCAAATTCGAAAAAATTCCCGCTGACGGCTCCTCAAGAATGCCCGACGGTCACATGGATTCCATTGAGCCCTACAACTACAAGGAATTAAAGCCCTTCTCAATGGCCTATCTGCCCGGATTTCTCGCTGAGAAGTATGATGTGGACGAAAAGGCATGTGAGCCCCGCTTTAAGGAACGCTCTGCGGAAACCTTCGAAGCCCGCGTGAATGCCACCGTTTCAAATTATCACAGTTACAAAAACAAGAAAAAAGAAATTGATGTTAAAACGGACGCTGTAAATTACGCCCTCATGCCCGTTTGGATGCTTTCCACAAAATGGCAGGATCAGAATTTCCTTTTTGCAATGAACGGTCAGACCGGAAAGCTGGTGGGAGATCTGCCTGTTGATAAGGGCAAGGCTGTTTTAAATTACATCATTTCCTTTATTCTTTCCTTTATTGCATGTATTGTGATTTCGTTTTTCGCAGTTGACTTTGACGGTTCGACGGTTATTATTGATTTTTTTGCTGCACTTGGAATTGCGGCGATTTATGTCTGGACCCTCGTAGCCTCCATGAAATCCGTAGGTAAACAGGATGCCCAGGCCTATGTCACTGAAGGCGGCCTGAAGCTTACGGTCAAGACTGATGTTTACCTTCGTTCCAAGATTGAGAAACACAGTAAAAGCAACGATTAAACATTAATTTGCAAATTCATCATAAAACCATCCGGTAATTTCCGGGTGGTTTTTTTATTATATCTTGACGAAAAGAGCAGTGGGGAGTAAAATGTATCTATGAGATAAATATCAGTTTATCTTATAGATAGTAGTATAAAAGTACTATGCGAGAGTGGCCCCGGATTCCTTTATTTACTGGGCTTTGCGGGTATTTGTTC
>R03__coassemble_319_pt1 | contig 29220 bp, 24 predicted proteins | sample R03__metabat2_high_PE_063 | metagenome-assembled genome bin R03 | reverse complement strand
ACAATAACCCTGCCTCAGCAAGTATAATGGAAATTACAGTATAAAAGGCAATAAGCCCCCTTAGGAGGGCGAGATTGTAGGAAAGGTCCGCCACCCATTTTCCGTCAATGCATTCCGGCGTTCCCTCTCCCACCTTCACGCTTCCGTAATAGGCGGAGACTGTCTCGGAATTTTCATAATCCGAGGTGACCATCAGCCGTGAGGGCGCATCTTTTGTAATCGGGCAAAGGAAATAGTAGCCCTGGTTAAAGATGTACCACGACTCCCGGGACTGCCCCGAGGAGGGATCCGTGATCTCAATCTTTTTATTGGACACGTCGTAATCCTCGAAGGCCACTTTTAAGTTTTTGGGGAAAATCGTCACAGCGCAGATGATGATAAGGAGCATCAGAAGCGCTTTAATGACCTTTTCCGCAGTCAGGTTTTTTGTCATTTCTTTTCGAATTCGAATATGTTGTACTGAAGTTCACGCACCCGGATCCTGTCATTTGTTCCAAGAGCCTTCTGGGATTTTGCCACCAGTTTTCTGATGCGTGAAGGTGAAATGTAGGCATACTTTTTGGTCATGCCCTTGCTTCTCTTTCGCTGAATGGCGCGGACCACAATCTTAATGCGGTTCTTAAGAGTTTTCTTGACGGGGATTTTTGTGTAAGTCTCATCGTAGGAATTTCCGTCAAGCACATCCGCCATCATCTGAACGGAGAGTCTGTTCTTATCCCGGATGATGCGGGACCTAATGAGCTGCTCCTTCTCCGGGGTAAAGAAATCCTCACGGCTCTTTCTTCCCTCAAGATAGTCAAATACAAGGCTGCAGAGTTCCTCGGGAGTTCTGGCAAGATCCGACAGACGGTTCGGGAAGGGTCTGTCGAAGGCCTCCTCGTAAAGGGGCTGGAAAAGAATGCTGACCTTTCCGCTTTCATAGGCCTCGAAGGCAGTGGAGCAGCCGCTGTGGACCATAATCTCTGCCCCGTCGATCCAGGCGTTTGAATCACCGGTAAGGATGACATGCACATTGGGCATGTCCTTAAATCCTTCGATAAATTCTTTTTTGCAGCCATTCTCGTTGGGATGGGGACGGATGATAACCGATTTTCCCCACTTTTCCGCCAGAATTCTCACGCCCTTTATGAATTCCTCAAGATTGCGGCGGCGGTATACCTCCTGGGTCTCAATGTACTCCATGGTCTCGTCTGAGACGGAGCCGACCGCATGCATGTAAAAGTTCTTTGAGCGGGCATAACCGTGGTGAGAGTTTATGAGGATGTAGGGTCCGTATTTTTTCCTGTATTCAGCGGACTGGTCCCCGTAGAAAATCTTTGTGTTTTCAGCGAGAAGGTCCATTCGCGGGTTGCTGACAATGTGGCCTTTTTTCTCGATGTCCGGGCTTGTGACCTTTATGATTTCCTTCTGGTCCGGGCCCCACATGAAAATGCCCGTGGCAAGGTCGATGGCGTTTTTGCTGACGCGCATGTCACGGTAGATGTCGGGGGTCTCATAAACTACGGCCTCCTCGTCAAGGGCATAGACAGCGCAGCCGTTTGCCTTCACCTTTTTCCAGTCTGCGACAGCGGCCTCCTTGTAGTCCTTGTCGATGAAAACTCCGGGGACCTCCTTTGCCGCAAAATCGGACCTTACCATATCATGCTGACCCATTACGGCGCGATAGCCTCTGTGTGCAAGTTCAGTGCAAAGGAGAGTCTTTGCGGTGAGCTCGCGAAGCTCGGCCTCCATGGGAATGTAAACAACCTTTTCCATTATTTTTTCTCCAGAAGAAATACGTTGTAGCCCACCTCTTTCGCGGTGAAATCAAAGGATTTTCCAAGGGCCTTCTGGCCGACCTTTATAAGGCTTCTGATTTCGGAGGGGTAAAGGTATTCCTTCTTCTGCTGCATATTTTTGCGTCTCATACGACGGTATCTGTCTCTTATTATTTTCGCAACCGTGCGAAGGTTTTTCTGTGATTTTATGGGAGTTTTCGTGCTCTCAAACTCATTTTTGTCAAGCTCGTCGGCAATTGCGCAGACCGCAGGTTTATTGGGAAACCTTGCGATTCTCTCTCTCATCATCGCCTCCTTTTCGGAGGTAAAAAATGCCTTTTTCTTCTCATCATTTCCGATGTAGGATTTTACGCATTCAAGAAGTTCATCCGGGTTCTTTGTCTTATCGGACAGAAGATTCGGGAAGGGGGAGTCAAATCTCTCCTCGTAAATTGGCTGATAGAGCACACTCACAACTCCCGCATCGTAGGCCTCATAGGCCGTAGAACAGCCGCCGTGAATCATAAGCTCTGAGCCTAAAATCCAGGCATTTGAGTCGCCGGTTCTTAGGATGTGGACATTTGGAAGGTCCCCCATTGCGTCGAAAAATTCCTGCACAAAGGCATTGCGGTTCGGATGGGGCCGCACAATGACATTGCAGGGGCAGTTCTTCGCAAACTCGGCAACGCCCTCAATGAAGGCGTAGGCAAGCTTCTCCTGGAAGGCCTGACGCTCAAGGTAAAATTCCTCGGACTCCTTGGGGAAATCTCCGCAGAGGGTGTTGAGTCGCTCCTTCGTACGGGTGTGTGAAAAGCTTGAATTTACAAGCACGTAGGGGCCGTATTTTTCCCTGTACTTTGCCGCCTGTTCGCCGTAATATACTGCTGCGTTTTTGCCGAGAATATCAGCCCTTGGGTTGCCGGTGACGGTGCCCTTTTTGTCCATGTCCGGGTAGATATCCCGAATCATGTCAAACTGGTCCTCGCCCCAGGTGAAAATGCCGTCCGCCATTTCCACGCACTCAAGTCCCACGCGCATCTGCTGGTAAAGAGTCTTTGTCTCGTAGATTACGCCCTCCTCGTCGAGAGCATAGATTTTACAGCCGTTGTCCTTGATGGGCTTCCAGACTGCTGCCTGGGGTCGCATAAAGTCCTTGTCATAATAAATGCCCGGAGCAAGCTTCGGGGCAAAATTTTTCTGGAGAGCGCCATGGTCTCCGAATACTACTCTATAACCTCTTGAGAGGAGCTCCGTGGCAAGAAGTGTCTTGGCCCGAAGCTCTCTTGAAGGTGTTTCAAGTGCAAGATAAACAAGTTTTTCCATTAACGTTCTCTCTGGATCTTTCCGTTCTCAACCCTGTATACCATGTCACAGTTCTCGATGGTTGTAAGTCTGTGGGCGATGATGACAAGAGTCTTTCTGCCGTGAAGGGCCTCGATTGATTCCATGATTGCGGACTCTGTGTCATTGTCAAGGCTCGAGGTTGCCTCATCGAAAATGAGAAGCTCCGGGTCGTTGTAAAGGGCACGGGCGATTCCGATACGCTGGCGCTGTCCGCCTGAAAGTCTGATTCCGCGCTCTCCGATCTGGGTGTGGATTCCGTCGGGAAGGGTGTTGATGAAGTCCATAAGCTGGGCCTCCTCAAGGGCATGGATGATTTTTGCCTCATCCATCTGGTCCCCGGTCTCGCCGTAGGCAACATTTGCAGCGATGTCGGTGTCCATGAGATAAATGCTCTGGGGGATATAGGAAAGGTTCCGAAGCCAGCCGGAATAATTCTCGCGGATGTCAACGCCGTCGCAGAGGATTTTGCCGTCCTGGGGGTCGAGAAGTCCAAGCATAATATCAACGGCAGTGGTCTTGCCGGCGCCTGAGGCTCCCACGATACCGACTGATTTTCCGAAGGGAATTTCCATGGTTGCATCGTCAAGCACGTTCTTCTCCGTGTTAGGATAGTGATAGGTCACATGAGAAAGGCCGCAGGTCTTTGAAAACTCCATGGGCTTTGCGTTCTCATCCTCCTTGAAGTCACGTGCCACACCGTTTCTCGCCTCGTTAACGACCTCCATATTCTTGATGACAGCATCAAGGTTTGGCTCGTAGTAGGGAATTCCGTTGAAGACAGATGAAATGCGGTTTGCAGAAGGAAGAAGTCTTACTGCCGCAACTGCGAAGGCTGAGATGACGGGAAGAAGCTCCGAAATACTTGTTCCCTTTATCATCATGACAATCATGATCACCATCATTGCTGAAACGGTGACGTTCTCGATGAGAAGTCTGGGAGTGTTGTTGTATACGTTGTATTTTGCGGTGATTCGGGCGTTCTTTGTGGCATGCTTTGAATACTGGGAATGGAAGAAGCCTTCCTTCCTGCTGATCTTGGTGACCTTGATGCCCTCGATTGCCTGAAGGAGCCACTTGTTGACACGGGAATTTACACGGCGGGTTTCAATACCCATCCAGGTGAGCTTCTTGCGAAGGAATTTTGCAATGATGAAAAGCTCAAGCACAAGCACAAGTGCCACGCAGCCTGCCATGACGGGATTGATAATAAATACAACCATGGCAAGGGCAAGGGATACGAAGCCCTCTGAGAAGAAGTTCATCATCTGCTGAAGCAGAATGTAGGAACGCGAAACGTCGTTGATAATGAGCTGGATTACGTCGCCTGATGAGATATTGAGATAATATTCGTAGGGCCGGCGAAGGAAAATCTCCATGAGGCGCTTCTGAAGGCGGACCTGGTTGTTTCGAAGGAAATGCTGCTGTACCCAGTACTCGAAGAAAAGGTAGGCAGCCTTGATGATGTAAAGGGCGCCGAAGGCTCCGAGCATGAAGATAAGGAACTCGTTTGTGTTGTCGAGTCCGAACCAGTCGCAGACCATGGCCGCATATTTATTCTCGTTGATGAAATTGGGATTAGTCATTGCGGTGACAATGGGCACGATAAGGGAAACGCCCACAGTCTCAAACAGAGCCGCAATTATCATAAGGATTACGACTATGATAAGTCTGCCCTTCTGTTTTTTGTCAAGGAATACATTGAATTTCTTAAGTACTCTAAGCATAATAACTCCTGCTAGTTGTTGTTTGTCATCTGTGCCATCTTCTTGCGGTCAAGCTTGCCGCTTTCAAGCATGGGAAGCTCCTCAAGCTGCACATAATCCGCCGGGATCATGTACTGGGGCAGTTTTTTGCCAACCCTTAAGGAAAGTTCTTTTTTATCGATATCGCCCGTGTAGTAAAGCACCAGGGCGTCGTCTTTTGTGTTGTGAGTGCAGCAGCAGGCTTTGATTTCCTCCACTGCCGCAAAGGCCGTCTCTATCTCGCCCAGCTCAATCCTCTTGCCCATGTGCTTGACCTGGTAATCCTTGCGGGAAGAAAAGACAAGCTCCCCCTCGGGATTGTAATAGCCAAGGTCTCCCGTTCTGTACATGAGGGATTTTGTGCCCTTAAAAAGTGGATTCTGCACAAAGGCTGCATCGGTCTTTTCCGGGTTGTTGTAGTAGCCGTCCGCAAGGCAGGTTCCGTATACACAGATTTCGCCCTTCACCCCGAAGCTTGTGATGTCTATAATGTTGTCCTCCTCGTCAAGAAGAAGGATTCCTGTGTTTTTGAAGGCATGGCCGATGGGAATGGTATCGCTCTCGTCATAATCGCCGCCTGCCTTGAAATAGCAGCAGGCGCCGGTGGCCTCGGTGGGGCCGTAGCACTGGATAAACTCCGCATTCCCGTAAAAGCTCTTCCAGTAGGAATAAACCGGAACCGGCATTCCCTCTCCGGAGAAAAGAAGCTTTTTAAGAGCCCCGGGACGAACCTTTGAAAGACCGTCAAACTGGGATACAAGCCTGTAGGCCGTAGGCACCCAGGAAAGGAAGGTGACCCCTGACTCATCCATGAAATTAAGAAGCCTTTTGGGGCTTATGAAATAGCTCTGGGGGATGATGCAGATTGCAGCTCCCACTGCTGCGGAGCCGTAAATGTCCCTCAGGGAAAAGTCCGTGTAGAAGGGCGCCTGATTTCCGCAGATGTCATTTTCATCAAGGCCGATTTCGCTTATGAAGGCGTCGATGTAGTCCATGACGGCGCGGTGGTTAATGGCAACGCCCTTGGGCACTCCGGTGGAGCCGGAGGTGAAGATAAGATACATAAGGGAGGTGTCCGTAAAGTTCTCGCGGATGCTGCCGGGGAGCCCGCCTTCAAGGGCAAGCAGACTTTCGTCCTTCGTAACGGTAAGGCCCTCCTCATTTTCATCGATGACATAAACCTCACCCGTAAATCCCATCTTATCAAGTTCTTTTTTGCCCTTGGGGTTAGTGAGGACAAACCGGGTTTCGACTGCCGTAAGGATTGACTCAAGCCTCTCAAGGGGGGTCTTGTTGTCAACGGGAACATAGAAGTTTCCGGAGTACAGGGTTCCGTACATGGCAGCAAGATGAAGGTAGCTCTTCTCCATGAAAATACAAACAGGCTCATTAGTCCGGCCCTTTGCCTCATGGATGAAGGCTCCGAGTCTTTTGGCATCCTCAAGAAGCCTTCTGTAGGAATATGATCCCTTTGGGGTTATTACAGCCGCCTTTTCGGGATATTTTTCAGCGCTCGTCTCCAAAAGATCGAGAACACTCAACTGTCTCATCTGGTTGTATCCTTCCAGCCCTTTGCATGTCTTCTTTTGCGTCTCATCATGCGGCTTCTGTACCAGATTCCCGGGAAGTATCTTCCCAGAACCGTAAGCGCCTTTTTAGAGCCTTTGATGTCTGAATGAAGAACGTATTTGTAATAGGTTTTGTAGGATGCGAGCATCCCCGCAAAAACCTCGTTTTTCTTTAAGGTCTTTTTGTCAAATCTCTGCTTTGTGCGGATTGTGGCACCGCAGAGGTAATATGCACAGTAGTCCGCTATTTCCTTGTCCTTCCCGCGGAAGAAAGCTTCCATCTCGGACCTTGCAAGATAGGCATGGCTCATGAGCCTTTCCAGTCTTGACTCGTCGTGGGTTATGGAATCCGCCCTGTGTGAGCGGTAGAAATAGATTTCGTTGTCAAGGACCGCAATCGTTTTGGCTTTGTCATAAAGCCTGTAGGTGGTTGCCATGTCCTCGCACACCCTTCCACCCGGGAAGGCAACTCCCTCGAAAAGGGAGAATCTGTATAATTTTGTCTGGACGACGGTGGCCCAGCTTTTGTAAATGTCCTTCTGGCGGCGAAGCTCAAATTCCCGTCCGCTCACGACCTCGTAGCTCCCGCTTCCGATGACCTCCTCAGGAAGGTTTTCCTCATGGTGGAAGGCGTAGGATTTGACCTGGACAATGTCCGCCTCCGTCCGCTCTGCAAGCTCGTACATGATTTTGATGTAATCCCTGTGCACAAGATCGTCGCTGTCAATGAAGGTAATCCATTCGCAGCCCTCGGGAGCATTTTTTATGCTCTCGTTTCTTGCATCCGCAAGGTCCGCATGATCCATATAAACAAGCCTGATGCGCTCGTCCTTTGCAGCAAGCTCCTTTGAGAGCTTTTCGGAATCGTCATCGCAGGGCTGAAGGATCAGCAGAATATCAAGATTTTCATAGGACTGGCCCGTAATGCTGTCGATGCAGCTCTTAAGGTAATTTTCAACCTTGTAAACAGGCACAGCCACTGTAATTTTAGGGTTTGATTTCATTACTTGTTTCTTCCCATAAAATCCCTTGCCAGACTGTAGAGGTCCTCGCTCACGGTGAAAAGCTTAAGCTTAATTCGCTCGGAGGTCTTTAAATATTTTGTCTGGATGATTTTGTTTATGGTGCGGTATTCCGACCGAAGTTCCCGGGCCATGTCACGGCTTTTTTCGTCTCCGGTCTTGTAGCGGAGAATCAGCTCCGCAAGGGCGCTCTGGGCGTGGTTTAAGGCGTATGCCCTAAGCTCCACCTCGTTGTTCTCGTTATAAAATTCCGCCTGCTCCATGTAGGCACGGCGAAGTTCAACCAGCTTGGTTTCGGTGTTGATGCTGTTTGAGAGACTCGTCTCTGAAATCCTGTAGTAGAAAAGTGTACAGGGCATGTAGGCGATTTTCTCAATGGGATAAAGAAGCTTGTAGGTTGTGGGGGCATCGTCGTAACGCCTGTCCTCAGGATAGGTGATATCCTTAAAGTCCTCTCTTCTGTAGAGTTTTCCCCAGATGACCACGTTGAGGCCCGAAAGCTTCCCGCCGCGGTTTAAGAGAAGCTCCCTTCCGCTCATTTTCTCGGGGTAGGGCACAAGACCGCTGTACTCCGTACGAAGCACTTTTATGTCGGGCTCAGCCTCCTTTGTAAAGCTTTCCTTTGCTCCCATGGCAAGACCCGCGCCGATTTTCATCATGCCGTCGTAGAGAAGCTCGATGGCACGGGGATGCATAATGTCGTCATTGTCCGCAAAGATGACATACTCGCCGGTTGCCGCCTCAATAAGACGGTTCCTGGTGTAGCAGACGCCGTGGTTTTCCTGACGGATGACACGGATGCGCTCATCCTTTGCCGCATATCTGTCTGCCTCGGCCCCAGAGTCGTCCTTTGAGCCGTCATCGATGATGATGATCTCAAGGTTGTCATAGGTCTGCCCCATGACGGACTCTATGGCCTTTGGGAAATAGGGCATAGCATTATAAAGCGGAATGAGGACTGATATAAGCGGTTTCAAATAATTCTCCTTAAAGGACGTCTGCAAAGTCAACACGAAGCTTTCTGAAGGCGTAGCCGCCCACGAAACAGAAAACTACAGTGAATATCCAGAAATAAGGTGTAAGGTACGGATGCTGCCAGAACCAGTTTTTGTTGATGAGGGCATCCCTGTAGCCCTGAACAATGTAGAACATGGGATTAAGCTTCAGTACGAAATTGACCCAGCCCGGGAAGGCTATGGTTCCGAACTGCCACATGATGGGGGTCACCCACACCAGGACCTGAAGTCCGATGTTGATGATCTGGGAAAGATCCCTGAAGAACAGCACGATGGATGAGGTCAGGTAGCCGATGCCCAGCACCATGATGCACATTGCAAAGGAATAGTACAGAATCTGAAGCCAGTAAAGATCGGGCTTAAATCCGTAGCAAAGGTAAAACAGGATTCCGAAGGCGATGAAAAACAAATGGATGAACAGCGCCGAAACCAGTTTTACCACGGGAAGGATTTCGATTTTAAAGACAACCTTCTTGACCAGATAGCTGTACTCCACAAGGGAGTTGGTGGTGCCGTTTAAGGCCTCCTGGAAGAAGAACCAGGGAATGAGGCCGCCGATCAGCCACAGCACAAAGGGCACCGGAAGGGAATCCTTTGTCATGATGGCGGAGGGCTTAAGGGCAAGGCCGAATACGAACCAGTATACAAGCACGCTTACGATGGGCTGGATGAAAGCCCAGATGGCGCCAAGGTAGCTTCCCGCATATTTCTTTTTAAAGTCATTTTTTGCCAGGGTGAGGATCAGCTTTTTGTTTTCGAAGATGTCCCTTACCAGGCCGAATTTTCTGTTTTTATTTTCCATTGTATTCCCTGATTCCGGGCCACTTGGTGTCCTTCTCGGAAAGTGTGAGGTCAGCCTCGGTCATTCCCTGGGGCATGGGCCATTCTACGCCGATTTCCGGGTCGCTCCAGAGAAGCCCGCCCTCGTCGTTTGCATGATAAAAATCCGTTACCTTGTAGCAGAATTCCGCATAGTCGCTGAGCACTACAAAGCCGTGTGCAAAGCCCTCGGGAATGAAGAACTGCTTTTTGTTTTCAGCCGAAAGGGTGACGCCGAACCACTTGCCAAAGGTCTTAGAGCCCTTTCGAAGGTCAACCGCAACGTCGAAAACCTCGCCGTTTACCACACGCACAAGCTTGGCCTGGGGGAAGTTGATCTGGAAGTGAAGTCCGCGAAGGACGCCCTTCTTTGATGCCGACTGGTTGTCCTGAACGAACTTGCGGTCAATGCCTGCGGCAGCGAAGTCGTTGTAGTTGTAGGTCTCGGTGAAGTAACCTCTCTCATCGCCGAAAACAGAGGGCTCGATAACATAAAGTCCCTCAATGCCTCCGACATTTTTTTCAACTGTAATTTTTCCGAATTTCTCAGCCATTTTTTACTCTCTTTCTAATCTCTTTTGCTCGCGGTAGACATTGTGGAGCTCAAGCTCGAAGTCCTGGCGATTTTTGTGATTGATGGTGTTAAGTATAAGTCCTGCGAAAAAGCACAAAGCCGCAACGAGAATTACGAAACAGCCCACGAAAAGGGTGGGGAATCTTCCCACAAGACCTGTGTGCATGTAGTCCCGGATCACCGGTATCATGAAGCAGATTGATATGATGGTCAGCACAAGGCTTGCGAAGGAATAAAATACCTTGGGCTTGAAGGTCATGAAAAGGTGAAGGATGGTTCCTAAAACCTTGAAGCCATCGCTGAAGGTGTTCAGCTTTGAAACGCTTCCCTCCGGGCGGTCACGGTATTCGATGACAACATTCTCGACCTGCATGTTTTTGTCTGCCGCATGAATGCTCATCTCAGTCTCAATCTCAAAGCCCTTTGACTGAACCGGGAAGGATTTTACGAACTGGAAGGAGAAGGCCCTCATTCCGGTCATGATGTCCTTGATCTCGGATTTGAAAAGGGTGTTTATGGACCAGCGCACCAGATTGTTTCCGAAGTTGTGGAAGGGGCGCTTGTTCTCCTCGGAGTAGGTCGAGCTGAGCCTGTCTCCCACGACCATGTCCGCCTGATGGTTAAGGACAAGGTCCACCATCTTCGGTGCATCTTCGGCGGGATAGGTGTCGTCCCCGTCCGCCATGACATAGCAATGGGCATCCACCTCGCGGAACATTCTCCGGATTACATTTCCCTTTCCCTGCATATATTCGTGACGAACCACCGCGCCTGCCGCCTCTGCGATTTTCGCGGTGTCGTCAGTGGAGTTGTTGTCGTAGACATAGATTACTGCCTCGGGAAGCGCAGCCTTATAATCCTTCACAACCTTTTCCACGGTCAGGGCTTCGTTGTAGCAGGGGATTAAAACCGCTATTTTATCCATAGTCTCTCCTTATATTTTTCCTGTTAATGATATTATTCTCAGCATTATCTCATCGCTGAGCTTAGGGCGGAACCGTCCCTTGTGGAAAGCCTTTTTGAAAGCGATGCCGATGCTGTTTTTATCCTGTGTAAAAAGTTCCAGAAGCTCCCGGTTATCCACTGAAAGCCTTCCGGAATAAAGATCCCGGAAATTCTGAAGCATGAGATGAATCGCAAGGAATCTGTTTTTTGCGAAATAGGTTTTTATGCGCCAAAGCTGAAGAAGAATAAAACTCATTCCCTCTGCGGAGGCGCTGCCCTTGTGGCGTCTGAAGCGCAGGGTTACCGAATCGTCGAAGATGACATTTCCAAGTCCCGCGCAGAGCATATAGGTCCAGCAGTCATGTCCCACAACATGCTCCGGCATTGCCTTAACAAGCTCGCGTCTTGCGGCGTTGTTGAAAACCTGGGTGCACCCCAGGGCCGGGCAGTCCAGCATGGCATTTGCAAAGCAGGGTGTCAGCTTTCCCATGGAATGGGGCGTGTGGGAGGTCATCTCCTCGTTGTAAAATTCGTAGTTTGAAAAGTATAAAAGAGGCTTTTCCTTTTCCTCCTCGGGCCGTGCCTCGAGAGCGTCGAAGGCCTTCTGTACCTTAAAGTTTTCCCATATGTCATCGTGATCGCAGAAGGCGTAATAATCGGCCTCATCGCAAAGGGATGCAAGGGTTAAAAAGTTCTTTGCAAAGCCCTTGTTTTCGCCGGTGAAAAGTTTTAATTTTCCCTGGTTTTCATATTCATGAAGAATGTCAAGGGTGCCGTCCTTCGAGCCGTCGTCACGGACGAAAATATGCAGTGAAAAGCCTTCGCACTTTTGTGCAAGGAGGCTTTCAATCTGTTCCCTTATGAACTTTTCGCCGTTGTAGGCTGCCAGAAGTATGTTGAACTTTTTCATTGCGCTTAATCTGCCCTGGAATCAAAGGTTTACATAAAACTGCTGCAGCTGCTGTGCAACCCTTCCGATTCCGAAGGCACTATTATCTATAATTTTACCATAGTTTGAGCGTTCGTGGGGTATATCTTTCGAAACAATCTCGTGGGCCCATTTCTTTGCTCCGTCCCCGAGTTTTAGGGTTTTTACAAGGTCACTTGCGCACACCGCATCGGGCACAACCTCGGACTTTACCACATAAAGTCCGCAGGCCTGGGCCTCCACCGCCACGATTCCAAGTCCCTCCTGGACGGAAGGAAATGCAAAAACATCCATGGCACTGTAGTAGTCACGAAGATCAAGATGAACTCCGCCGAAGACGACATCATCGGTTATTCCAAGAGCACGGGCCTTTTCACGGATTTCATTTTCAAGGCTTCCCTCACCAAGGAGAAGAAGCTTTGCATCGCTTTTCTGTTTTTTAATCTCCGCAAAAGTTTCAAGGAGAAAGCCGTGGTTTTTCGAGCGGGAAAACCTTCCCACATGGCCAACCACAAGGCCATCCCCAAGCCCAAGTTCCCGGCGGATTTTCTCCCTTCCCTCAGGGGAAAATACAAAGCGCTTAGCATCGATCGCATTGGGAAGAATCGTGCATTTTTCGCTTTTTGCAATGTCCTTTCCGAAGAGCCATTCCGCCGCCTCGGGGGAGCAGGCCATGAAGTAGTCCGCCCGTCGTCTTAAAAGGAGCCTCGTGAAGTTCTTGATGAGCTTTTTAAGGCCGCTTCCGCCGGAATTTGTATGGCTGTGGGCGATTGTGACTGCGCCGGCCTTTTTTGCATAGGCAAGATAAAAGGGCGCCGTGGAATGCTGATGCCCGTGGACGATTTTGTATTCGGGGTGCTCTGCAAAAAAGGTTTTCCACCATTTTCCGCAGGCGAATATATTTTTTATTCCAATCTTCGGGCGGGTGTAAATCCTGCCCCCAAGGGACAGAATCTCATCCTCGTAAGGATCTTTTGTTCTGGTTGTCTTCACGAAGTCGAACTGAACCTTTTCCCTGTCAATATTGCGGTAAAGATTCATGAGCAGGGTTTCCGCACCGCCTGTGCGAAGCCCACCCACCACGTGAAGTATTCTCAAGGGTTCTGTCATAATTATTTCTCAGAGTCCGCCTTTTTAGGCTCGGGAAGGGTGAACATGTCTCCGAAGAAATCCGCATATTCCGGCGGGTCAATGGAATTGTGACTTGTGGAGTAACCGCTTCCGCTGTAGAAGGTCATCTCGCCGAAAACGATGGTGTCCCCAAAGCTGTACATATCCACGCGCACATGGGGAAAGTCCTTGCAGAGGGTCCTTGCAAGCTCAATCATCTCAGGCAGCATCTTCGGCTTTCCCGCCTTTGCAAGCTGCTCCTTGGGGATGTTGGGATGATGGCAGGCGCAGGGATACATGTTAAAGTCCATGTCGAAAAGAGAGCGGTAATGGGGGCCGCTTCTGTCCGTATCAACCCAGATGTACTTAGGCTCGCCGTTGAAGCACATGAATTTGTAATCGTCAATGCCCTCGCCGATCTGATCCGTGGGCACCAGAAGCTTCTCCACAATGATGCGGGGAGTCTGGCCGTAGTAGCCCCACTCCCGGCCCGGAGATTTCTTTGCAGGCCTCTGCATGAAATGCCGGAGGGTTTCCCTCGTCTCCTCAAGGTCAAGCTTACTCTTGTCCGGAACGATGATGTTGGTGCCGCTTCCGTTTGTTGTCTTCATGACGAAGCTGTCCGGGAGGGCGTCGAAATCAACATCCTCCACCCTGTCGTAAACGGCATAGAGCTCGTTAAGATATTTCCCAAGTCCCCGCTCCTCAAGATAACCGCGGACAAGGTACTTGTCCGAGCAGATGTGCATGGAATCGTCATGCCAGTAGAGCTTGTACCAGTTGATTTTCTCCCCGAGGGTTTTCGGGTTTTTGAGATTCAGTTTTTCGTGACATTTAATGCGGTACTGAAGCTTTATCATGAGCTTGTCCGGGACAAAGCTCAAAAGCTTTAATATCTGCATTCTCACATTTTTGGACTTTACAATATCCTTGTAACGGTCCTTGTATTTGTCATTAGCGTCAGCCATTGATTTTCTCCGTTTTATCCTCGTCCTGCACATTCATCTTATGGACCTTGATCCAGATGAGAATGACAGAGACAAGGCAGTAAGCCACTGTTGCGATGATGATTGCCAGAAGGGTGGCAAGCATGGGGTTTGCCGCATTTTTTATCATGATGTATGAAAGAGCAACCGCAAGGCCGATACCGACAACTCCTGCGATGCACTGCGGGATTATGATTCTAAGAAGGGTGCAGATGTACATGAGCACCGAACTTACAGCTGCGGAAACCGCAACGAAAATAACGGGAACGAAAAGGTAGGTGTAGGGCCTTATGTCCTCACCGTAGAGAAGCACAAGAACAAACTCCCCGAGGAAATGGGCGCCCACAACACATACAAGGGTAAGGCCCGCGGCAAGGGCGGCGAACTTTCCTATCATTCCCAGAAACGTCTTTTTGTGGCCCTGCTGGTACTGCTCCGTAAGTCCCGGAATGACAGGGGCGAAAAGGGTCTGGGCAACAAGCTGCACCACAACGGTGGGGCTTGCAATAGATGCGTAATAGCCCATAATCTCTGAGCCGTGGAAGCTCTCAAGATAAATCTTGGGGACTGTGTAGGTCATGTTGTTTAATACGCCCACGATGCAAAGGGGAGTGCAGATTGCCATGAGTTTCCAAACGGATCCGCCCACGATATTTTTCTGCTCAGGCTGGTAGATGCCCTCATACTTTTTTCGAAGGGGAACATCCACGATGAGCACAACCGCAACGGATGCGAGAGCCATAACAAGCATGGCCCAGAACATGTCATCGGTGATGGCAAGTGCCGCAACGAAGGCTCCGCTGGCGGCAACGCCTCTTATCATCAGGGAAATTCCGGAAAGGTCCAGGCGGTTCCAGAGCTGCTCGATTCCGTAGTAGACATCTGCGACGCCCTCAACGCCCTTTACTACCATGTAGGCAAGGATAATGAGACCCTTTCTGGTGTCATAGCCATAGAAAAGCACCATGCCAAGGCAGAAGAGCATGGACAGTGCGAAGGCGACAAATCTTGAGTTAAGGTAGGTTCTGTTTGCGTACTCTCCGTTGATATCCGACACCTGGAAGGAGCGCATGTTGTAGAGCGCACCCACCGCAGGGGCGGAGGTCACGGACATGCAGACGGAAAAGACTCCCGCCGCCTCATAGCCCGAAATGCGGACCACAAGCACGGAAAGAAGCCAGATCAGGAAATAATACCCCATGGAGCCAACCGTATAAAAAATCATGTTGGCGCCGACGCTGTGCTGTTTCGGTTTTGTATTGTTTTCGTTCATAACTATCGTCTGTATTCCTGGGTTGAAAAATCCGCCTTATCGTGGGTAAGGTTGGGATTGTAGTAGGGGTCCTTGTTGGGGAGATATTTCGCCCAGCGGCTTTTCAAAAGTTCCGTTTCCTTTGCGAAGCGTGCGCGCTTTTTCTCATCGTCCTCGTAGCCCCTTGACTTTGATTCGTAGTGATAAAATTCCGCCTTGGGCTGATATACAACCAGCGCTCCGGTCTCACGGACCCTAAGGCAAAAATCCACATCATTATATGCTACCACAAAATTCTCATCCAGACCATTGACCGCCTCAAAGGCACTCCTTTTCACAAGAAGGCAGGCTGCGGTAACGGCGGAATAATTTGAAACCCCGGCGAGCCTGAAGAAGTTGCCGGGCTGGTCGTAGCCAAAGTCCGTAAAGACATTTGCGGCAGCACCCCCAAGTCCCATGACAACACCTGCATGCTGGATTGTATCGTCGGCAAATCGAAGCTTGGCGCCCACAATGCCCACATCCTCCCTCATGCCATAGCTCATCATCTGGGCAAGGGAATCGGGAGCTATCATTTCGATGTCGTTGTTGAGAAGAAGGAAGTAGTCTCCCTTCGCGAAGGTGGCGCCGAAGTTGTTGATTTTTGAATAATTGAAGGGGCCGTCAAAGTAGGCAACGGTCACATTATCACGCTTCTCGAGCTCCTTGTAGTAATCGAAGGTCGCATCATCCTCGCTGTTGTTCTCGACGATGATAAATTCATAATTTTTCCAGGTGGACTTTTCGTCGATTGAGGACATGACCAGTTTCAGATCATCAATGTGGTCCTTGTTGGGGATGATGATTGAAAGCAGGGGTTCCTCGTCCCAGATGAATTTCGTATGGTAAAGGCCGTACCAGTTCCCCCGCTCGACCTCTGCTTTAAGCCCCATTCTTTCATAGTGGGCAAGGATGGCCTTCTTTCCGTTTTCGAAGGCGTAGAGCTTGTTCTCCGGATTGTCGGCGGTTGAATTTTTATTGGCACGCCAGTGGTAAAGAATCCTGGGAATGTGATGGATTTTTTCCGCATTCTCGCAGGTTCTGAAGGTAAGGTCGTAGTCCTGGGAGCCGTCATATTCCTTTGACAGAAGTCCCACCTTGTCAAGGAGGGTCTTCTTCACCACATAAAGGTGGGAAATGTAATTCATGCTGCAAAGGTAGTCCGGGGAATAATCCGGCTTAAAGAAGGCTCCGTAGAAAAATTTTCCCTTTGAATCCATGATGTCCTGGTCAGAATAGATCACATCGATTCGGGGATTCTCGTTTATCGCCTTTACACATTCAAAAATTGCATCCTGGGTGATAATGTCATCATGGTCGCAGAAGACAATATAATCGCCCTTTGCCATCTCGATGGCGCCGTTGGTGTTGCCTGCGATTCCGTCATTTGACTTAAGCTCGCGGTAACGGATTCTCTCGTCTCCCGCAGCATATTTTTTAACTGCAGCCTCAAGCTTTCCGCCGTCCCCGGAGCCGTCCGCAAGACAGAGTTCCACGTTTTTGTAGGTCTGGGTGCGCACGGAAGAAATCAATTCCCCCAAGAATTTCTCATCGGTTTTGTACATGGGTACAACAATGGAAAAAAGCGGATTGATCTCAAACTGCGTATTGCGCTGGGCCTCAAGCTGCTCCCCGGTCAGGGCGTGGTCAACAGTCCACCAGTGGTGGCTGTGACGGTTTCCGTTTCCGTAAAAAACCTTGTCGTAAGCGCGGATATAGGTTCTGTAAAAGCCGTCGCGCCTAAAGTAATTTTTCCATCTGCGAAGGAAATTTACCGTTCTTACCTTAAGGGGCGCATGCTGTTCTTCAAATTTTTCTTTAAGATGCGGATTAATATAATCGCTCATAATCTCTCCTGTTTTACATTCTGACAGGTTCTATTCCAAGGGCAAAGGGATTGTAAACCGTGTATTTTCCGGCCTTTTTGAGGGCATCGCGAAGAGCCCTGTGCCAGTCGTCGGATGCATTGTCTATGAGCATCTGCTTTGTCTCCTCGGAAAGGGCGGCCTTTTTTACAAGAAGATAATCTCCCTTTACAGGCATGCTGGCATTCGCGCAGACCGTAAGATAAAAGGCCGAAACATCAACCTTGTTCATGTCGGTCAAAGGAAGGGGGAAGGGATAATCCGGGACTCCGCCGCAGGCTGCTGCGCCGCCGGCATAAACATATCCGAAAAGTTCCGCCAGGGTTTTTACATTGTGCTTTACGTAATTTGCCTTAAAAAGGATGTATTCCCGCTCGTCGGCAAAGGCCTTCTCAAGCTCGATTTTATCGAGAAAGCCTCCCACAACCGCAACGTGAATTATCTTATCCTCAAAGTCCGCGGGAATCTCGTACTTTGTCCGGTAAACCCCCAGGGTTCCCTCGAGCATTGAGACCTCCGCCTTTACGCCGATTCTGTCATAGTGGGCCTGGATGGCCTTTCTGCCGGCCTCATAGGCATACATTTTCTGTTTGCCGTCATCCGCAACGGAGGTTCCGGAGATTCTCCATCTGTAGGAAATCGAGGGGATGTGGCAGACCATTTTTGCCTTCTCGAGAGCCCGGAGCGTAAGGTCGTAATCCTGGGATCCGTCATACTCCTTATGAAGGGGACGCTCCTGGTCGAGAATGCTCCTTTTTACCACGAAGAGGTGGCAGATGTAGTTTGTTCCGCAGATGAAATAGGGGTCGAAGGAGGGCTTTAAAAAGGGCTCATAAAACTTTTTGCCAACTGAGTCCACCTTGTCCTGGTCCGTATAGAAAACCTCGATTTCGGGGCGCTTTAAGAGTCGTTTTGCGATGTTGTAAAGGGTATCCGGCGCCACAATGTCGTCGTGGTCGCAAAAGACAATGTAATCCCCCGTCGACATTTTAATGGCTTCGTTTGTGTTGCCGGAAATGCCGTAGTTCATGTCAAGGTGCGAATACTTAATTCTGGGGTCACCTTCGCCTGCCTCATCTACTACCATCTGAAGGTCGTTCATGAAGGAGGCGTCTGCAAAGCAAAGCTCGAAACGGCCGTAGGTCTGCTCCCTCCAGGATTTGATGAGGGCCGCAAGCATGTCCCCGTCAGTGTTAAAAAGGGGCACGACAACGGAAAACAGGGGACCGTCAAGATTGCTCTCCCGCTGAAGGTTGAGCTCGTATTCCGAAAGGGTCCTGCCCTTTAAATATGCGGAATAAATGCGGGCCTTTTCATTTCTGTCAGCCATATGCTTTATGGTTGCCCCAAGGCCGTTCTCCTTGAGATAGGCTCCGCCCTTTTTCGCAAGCCTGTTTATCTGATAGCCGTAACCGACTGTTTTTTCGTCCATAAAATGCCTCCGCCTTTATTTCTCGGCCTTAAGGAAAAGTCCCAGATCGTTTGAATAAAGGACCTCGTAACCGTCGAGAATAAGATCCTGATATGCCGCAAAGCCGTCGCTGTCCGTGAAGACGAGTAGGTAATCCGCCTCCTCCATCTTTTCGCCGTATTCCTCATCCACATAGCCTGTGGGGGAAGGCCACCATTCCTTGTAATATTTCTCAAGGTCAAGCACCGAAACAACCCAGTAGGAATCCGTCCAGGAGGTGACAGGCATAAAGGTTTCCATATCAATCTCCGGATGCTCATCGAAATAATAATAAGCGGAATCCAGAAGATCCAGTTTGTTTTTGTTCATGTGGGTATAAAGATCATCACCCGGGTCCGCCGCAACCATAATGAGGTTGTAGTTGAAAAGGTTGTTGAAGAAGGCTGCTGCCTTGGGCTCCGCAAGGAAGGGATTTTTCTGCTGGATGCGTCCGTCAAGGTTCGTGATGAACATGATGAACACAAGAGCCCACACCGCAAGGGAGCAGATGGGAAGGGGCCTTGCCACATGGGGCAGAAGGGCGATTCCCGCAAAGGCCGTGGCAAAGGTAAAGAGCCACATAAGGTAGTGCATCTTGTAGAAGTAGTAGGTGGATATCATACCAAGATATGCCATCATGAAAAATGCTATGGTCTGAAGGAAGAAAAGTCCCGTAAACCAGAGCAGGGTTTTACTCTTTTTCTGTCTGAAGAGGGCGTAGCAGCCGTAAAGTGAAAAGGGCATCCAGGGAAGGAAGTTTGAGAAAAGATCCCTGTAGATCGTGCCCTCCGCAGCAATGGCTCCGCCCACGGTCTCATCCGTTGAACCGAAGATTCCGCCGTATGCGAAAATCAGGGTCAGAACGCAGGGAATAAGAAAAATTCCAAGGTTGATGAGAACTGTTTTTGCCGTGAAAAGATTTTTGTCCTTAAGTCTTGCAAGATTGATGCGAAGAAAGCCCGCGATGAAGGCGACCGCAGCAAAAAGCATGTAGGAAAGGGCGATTCCGGTTGCGGAAAGGCAGCCTAAAATAATGCCCCACTTTTCCTCAAGCTCACCCTGGGAATACATTTCAAAAACAAGGATCATCATGGCGATGACTGTGATTCCCTCGCCGAGATAGATGAAACCGAAAAGCGAATTGTTGAGCGGGTAGCCCACAAGATAGATAAGGGTAAAGCCAACGGCGATTATCTTAAGAACCCTGTCCTTTGCGTAATGGCGCATAAGGCAGTAAAGGGAAAGGCCCGACAGAAACAGGTTCACAAGCTCCCCGAAAAGATATGCCTTGTAGAAATGGGGCGCGCTGATGATGGGGGTGAAAAGCATTATGAGAAGCGCGTTGTTGATCGAGTGATAGTACATGTCAGTGACGTTTCTGTCACGGATTACGCGCATGGCCTCCATGTAATGGGCCGAGCCGTCTGTAACGTAGAAGGCAGGCGTCATCGAGGTTCCGTACATCTTTCCCCAGAACACGAAAACCACTGCCGCAATGACGCATACCACAACAACATCAGCGGGATTTAAGGTGTACTTTTCAAAGCTTTTTGTCTTAAGGGCGCGCCACCAGATAAGGCCGCCTAACACGCCGTCCACCAAAGCCATGGAAATAAGCACCACCGGAATGTGAAGGAGCGTAAGAAGTCCCGAGGTCAGGGTGTGAAGACACATAACCCCAACTATGGTGATAAAAACCGATATCACTACAGACTGGGTCTTGTTTGTCTTTTTAATGCGCAGAAAGCCGCTTATGAGAAGGGCTTCGCACAGAAGATATAAAATTGAACTAAAAATTGAGTATGCCATAGTCGTAATAGTGTTTGTAGAAAATGTAAACGGACCACATGAGCAGGAAGAACATGATTCCGCTCACCTTGTAACGCAGTCCCTTTGTGTTCACCTTCACCGAAGAGGGTGCAAGGGTCATGAGGAAAAGGGGAACGGTCACAAGGAAGTAACGCCCCTGGATTCCTCTTGCCTTGAGCCAGCCTACGATGTTTGAGGCCGAATCAAAGATGTAGATTGATGAAATGACAGCGCAGATAAGGATAAGTCCCGCTGCGGTCATGAGAATTCTGTGCCACCATTTAACGCAGGTAATCTCGGCAGTTTTTGAAAGGGGAGATGTGGGCTCACGGTTTGAGTCGAAAAGAATCACCCCTGCCATCACAACGGGGAGCCAGTAGGTCACAGGCTCCATGCCGATCTTAAGCCAGCCGAAGGTGTTTGCGGAAACTACCCAGTCCGAAAGTCCGCAGTAGATTGAGCGGACGAGCACCTTTAAAAACTCAAAGGGGTAAGTCATGACAAACTCCTGCTGGGTCATACCGGGGTAAAGGGTTCCGGCTGTTCCCATATCCTCCTGGGTTGAGCCGAGCACGTCGAGAAGGTCGTACTGGGGAACGAAGGAGCCTCCGAAAACCTGATAGGCAATATAAAGGATGATGGGCAGAAGGGCAACGCCGAAGGTCTTCCAGTAGTTCTTCTTAGAGCCGAAATGCGAAACCGGAATAAGGAACACAAGAAGTCCCAGCACTGCATAGACATATTTGTTGGTGTAAATAAGCCAGAGCAGCAATCCCAGGGGAAGCATCTGCTTTATGCCAAGGGAAGTGCATTCCTCAGCGTAGGCATAGCGGAAAACCAGCGCCATGAACAAAAAGCACAGGCCGTTCAGCATGGCGTCGGCGGAGAAGGATGCCGCAAGATAAACACACATGGGAAGCATGGTCACCGCCCCGAGGAAGTTCTTGTAGATGGGCATGTAATAAACCGCCAGCGACGCAAGGATTGCATAGCACAAAAGATTCATCATATGACCCCAGATGACCATGGTGTAGACCGTGGTTCCGATGGTTCTTGCAATAAGAAGTCCCAGAGCCTGGGGGTAGTAATAAATGGAGCAGTAGGTCCGGGGATCGTAGTAATCCATGGTTTCCCAGGTGGTGGAAAGCTTTTTGAGCTTCTTCTGGTACGCCTTGCCCTCCTTGGCGTCCCCGGTAAGGACATAGAAGGCATAGTCGTTAAAGTTGCCCGGGAGTTCCTCGACCCTTGAATCGTGGGAAATGACCGCAAAGGGACCCAGCACATTTCCGTAGGATACATCAGAAGAACGGAAGAAATGCATGTCACCGGCGGTCTCCTGTCCCAGGGGATTTAAGATTGCAAAGAAGGTGCCTGCGATCATGATCACAAGGAAGGTCAGGATGTGGGGAAGCTGTATTAAGTTTAGAATTTTTCTTAATATCTTCATGTTTTTCAGAGGCCAGGGCCGGTCCGCCTTATGCCAAAACGTCTGATCTTACAGTCAATTTCTAATAGAAATTCAGGATGCCGTCTTCCATGCATCTCTTGTAGAAAATGTAGGCCGCCCAGAGGGCAAAAACCAGGGCGATGATGACAACCTTTTTGTCTAAGTTTTTGATTTTGTGGTGAAGATTTTTAGGTGCAAGGGCAATTCCCAAAAGGGGAATAAGGCACACAAAGTACCTGCCCTGAAGCCCGCATACCCAGTAGTAACCCGCGGGATTTGCCACAGGGTCGCAGAAGTAAAGTCCGCATACAATGCCAAGCCACATGAGGACAGTTGCCGCTCCGAAGAGAATCCTGCCCTTAAGATTGACAGCCACAGACTCCGCGCCCCCAAGCACATAAACTCCCGCCCAGAAAACGGGAATCCAGTAGGTGAGAGGTTCGAGGGTGTAGACGCCCCAGCCTAAAACGTTGATGGTTTTAAACTCCGCAGTAAGGCCTCTGTAGAAGGTGCGTGCAAGGATCTTGGGAAGCTCAAGGGGATGGCCCAGAATGAAATCCATCTGGCTGACATAGTCGCCGGTTTTATCAAGTCCCACAAAATCTCCCATGTCATAGGCGGGGAGAACCGTTGCGAAGCAGGCTCTCTGCAGCACATATAAAACAAGGGGCAGGATGGCCACGCCGAAGGTTATGAAATACTTTTTCTTACTGCCGAAGCGCCGCATGGGAATAAGGAAAACCAGAAGTCCTATGAGCACGTAAACATACTTGCTCATGTAGATGAGGGCAAGTATTATGCCGATGGGAAGCATGTCCTTAATGCCAAGCTCACGCTCCCTGCCGTAGGCCCGGTCGAGAATCAGGGCAATGGCAAGAAAGCACAGGCCGTTTAAGAGGCTGTCATAGGAAAAGCTCGCCGCCTGGAAAAGGCAGACGGGGCAGAGCATGATCGCATAGAAAAGGGATTTCCCGACGGGCATGTATTTTGCCGCAAGTCCCGCAAGGACGCTGTATCCGATTGCGCTTAAAATGTGGCAGAGGATGACCGCAGAATATACCGTCATTCCGAATGTCATTGCAATCTTAAGGCCCAGCGCCGGAAGATAATAATAAACCGCAGGCACCTCACGGGGATCCGCAAATTCCGCGGTCTCGGAGGTCAGGGTGATCTTCTTCATGCGCTTCTGGATGGTTTCGCCGTTGCTTTCATCCGGCTGTACCCCGCCGATGACGTAATCATCGATGTCTGCGGGCATGTACAAAAAGCTCGGGTCATGGATGTTGTAGAAGGGCAAAAGCACATTTCCCTGCGCCACATCATAGGCCCGATAAAAATGCCAAGCCCCGTCCGCCTCCTGGGCGATCGGGGTTATGATTCCGAAGACTATGCTTCCCAAAAGTGCCGCCAGAAAAACCCAGACGGCGCTTTCGTGAAGAAGCCCGGCAATATTAAATTTAAGTTTCTGTGATACCTGTTTCATAGGCTTATGCGCAGATTACAGTCCCTCTGCGATCTCCATAAGGTACTTGCCGTAATCGGTCTTAAGAAGGGGCTCTGCAAGCTTGACAAGCTGCTCCTTGTCGATGAAGCCGCGCTTGTAGGCAATCTCCTCGATGCAGGAAATGTAAAGTCCCTGGCGTTTCTGGAATGCGGAAACGAAATCCGCTGCTGCAAGAAGCATGTCATGGTTTCCGGTGTCGAGCCATGCAAAGCCTCGGCCGAGGGTCTCGACCTGAAGGTCGCCGCGCTCGAGGTAGGTGTTGTTTACGGTGGTGATTTCAATCTCACCCCGGGCAGAGGGCTTAACATTCTTTGCGATTTCCACAACATCGTTGTCGTAGAAGTAAAGTCCGGGAACAGCGTAGTTGCTCTTGGGATTTGCGGGCTTCTCCTCGATTGAGATGGCCTTTCCTGTCTCGTCGAATTCAACAACGCCGTACTCTCTGGGGTCGCGGACATAATAGCCGAAGATGACAGCACCCTTATTGTTTTCAACTCTCTCACGGGCGCTCTTAAGAACCTTCGAAAAGCTCTGGCCGTAGAAAATGTTGTCGCCGAGAACAAGTGCAACGGAGTCATCGCCGATGAAATCTGCGCCGATGATGAAGGCATCCGCAAGACCGCGGGGACTTTCCTGTACGGCGTACTCGATCTTCATGCCAAGCTGGCTTCCGTCCTGAAGAAGCTCACGGAACACGGGAAGGTCGCGGGGAGTTGAGATGATGAGCACCTCGCTGATGCCCGCAAGCATAAGTGTTGAAAGAGGATAATAGATCATGGGTTTGTCGTAAACGGGCATGATCTGCTTTGAAATTGCCTTGGTTAAGGGATAGAGTCTGGTGCCGCTTCCGCCGGCAAGAATGATACCTTTCATTGTTTCTCCTTTCAGTCGCAAGGCCCGGCTTTTTTCGGTCGCCGGGCCTTAAACGTAATTAACGATTCTGATACATACCTTCGTAGTATTTCTGATAATCACCGGAGGTGACGTTTTCCATCCACTCCTGGTTCTCAAGATACCACTTGACGGTTTTCTTTATGCCCTCTGCAAACATTGTCTCGGGCTCCCAGCCGATCTCGGCCTTGATCTTGTCAGGGGCGATGGCGTAACGGCGGTCATGGCCCTTGCGGTCGCCAACGTAGGTGATAAGGTCCTCGGAAATGTTCGCCTTGCGGGGATCCGAATCCGGAAGAAGCTCACGAAGAGTTGCGATTACGAGCTTTACAATTTCGATGTTGCGCTTCTCGTTGTGGCCACCGATGTTGTAGGTTTCGAAAAGCTTTCCCTGCTCCTGAACCATGTCGATTCCCTTTGCATGGTCATCAACGTAAAGCCAGTCGCGGATGTTGAGGCCGTCGCCGTAAACGGGAAGCTTCTTGCCCGCAAGACAGTTGTTGATGAGAAGAGGAATAAGCTTCTCGGGGAACTGGAAGGGGCCGTAGTTGTTTGAGGTGTTTGTGATGTTCGCGGGGAACTTGTAGGTGTCCATGTAGGCCTTTACCAGCATGTCGGAGCCTGCCTTTGAGGCTGAATAGGGGCTGTGGGGCTGGTAGGGTGTGGTCTCGTAGAAGTAGCTTGTTCCGTCATCGGGAAGGGAACCGTAAACCTCGTCGGTTGAGACGTGAAGGAATTTCTTGCCCTCCTTGAAGGTTCCGTCGGGAAGCTCCCATGCAGCCTTTGCGCAGTTGAGCATGTTGGCGGTACCGAGCACGTTGGTGCGGACGAAAACGCCGGGATCCTTGATGGAGCGGTCAACATGTGACTCTGCCGCAAAATGAACAACTCGGTCAATGTCATTCTCCTCGAAGATCTTTGAGATCGCCTCGCCGTCGCAGATGTCGGCCTTGATGAAGGTGTAGTTGTCACGGTCCTCAAGGTCCTTTAAGTTTGCAAGGTTTCCTGCGTATGTAAGGGCATCCACGTTGATAATGCGGATCTCATTGTCATACTTGCGGAACATATAGTGAATGTAATTACTTCCGATGAATCCGGCGCCGCCGGTAACAAGATAAGTTCTCATGTCATCTCCTTTGTATACATTGATTTTTGCCTGATTTTCAAAGCCGGGCGCGCATGGTTGCACACTCCCCATTATTATATGATGATATGGGGATTTTTGCAAGTTTTACAGTTTTTCCGTGGCCGAATCGTAGTTTTAAAAAACACCGCCCGGGATTTCCCGGACGGTGCTGCAGCATACTGTCGCATTCCTGCTGTGCCAGGTTTCATTTACCGGGCCCCATTTGCCATGCCCTACTTTATCATGTCGTCCTTGAGGATGGTGTCCTCGGCGATGTCACAGGCGGCGGTCCTGCCCACGATTTCCTGCCATTTTTCCGCCAGTATTCCGGTGCCCGGGCGTTTGAAGGTGAGCATGTCATCGGTGATTACAGTGCCTGCCGGAATGTCCTTTGCGGCAACTAAGGAGCGTCTTGCGTTAAGGCGGGCGGTCTTCTCACTTTCAAGGCACTTAAGGTCGCCTGCGCCGCGGATCATGTCAAGGTATTCCATGCTCTTTACAATGGCGGCCGCATCCTTCTCATCCATGCCATGGTAATGGTCATTGCCGGGAAGAGTCTTGTCCAGAGTGTAATGCTTCTCAATCACTGTGGCCCCAAGGTTGTAGGCGGTCTTAAGAACATCAAAGTTTGCCTCGGGCTTAGTGTGATCCGAATAGCCGATGATGCAGTCCGGGAAAGCCGCCCTGAGGGATGCGATCTTGTTGAGGTTCGCATGCTCATAGGGTGTGGGGTACTCGAGGACGCAGTGAAGGAGGGTTAAGGGCTTGTCATTGTATTTTCTGATAAGCTCAACGGAACGGCGGATTTCATCCTCGTTTGAGGCGCCCACCGAAAGGAGGATGGGCTTATTTTTCTTTGCCTGGTATTCAACGAAAGGAAGATTGTTCAGGTCGGAAGATGAAATCTTGTAGACGTTCATCATATCATCAAGGTAATCCGCTGATTCTATGTCGAAGGCGGTTGAAAGAAATTCAATCCCGATTTCCTCACAGTAGTCCGCAAGCTCCTTATACTCCTCCCTGCCGAAGGAATCGAACTTTTTGAAGAGGCTGTACTGACTGGTCTCGGTCTCCTCGGAGGTGTCCCAGTAGGAGGGAGAATCCTTTGCTGCGAGGGTACCCGCCTTGTAGGTCTGGAATTTAACCGCATGAATTCCGGCTTCCTTTGCCTTTCTTACCATGAGCTTTGCCGCATCCATGACGGAAATGTTTTTCTTTGTGGCAATGTGATAGTAATTTACGCCGATCTCCGCAATGAGAACAAACTGACCTTTTGCGATTCTTTCGTTTATTGTGTTCAGCATAACGTCTCCTTTTCAGCCATAAAAATTTTAAAAACATTATAGCAGATTTTATTGTTTGATTGGGATTAATATTGTATAATCATTTCCGTATTTTTTCTGCGGAGTATTCCGCATTTTTATTTTTTGTAAGGTATGTATTATATTCAGGAGGCTCTATTATGAACAGTATAGGTTTCGACAACGAGAAATATCTTTCTCTGCAGTCCGAAAAGATAAAGGAGAGAATTGCCAAGTTCGGCGGCAAGCTTTACCTTGAGTTCGGCGGCAAACTCTTCGACGATTATCACGCTTCACGCGTGCTCCCCGGCTTCAAGCCCGACTCGAAGATCAACATGCTTACCCAGCTTAAGGACCAGGCAGAAATCGTAATTGTCATCAACGCCGCTGATATCGAGAAGAACAAGGTTCGCGCAGACCTTGGAATCACCTATGACATGGACGTTTTAAGACTCATCGACGCCTTCAGAAGCTACGGCCTTTATGTAGGTTCCGTATGCCTTACCCGCTTCTGTGAGCAGCCCTCGGCAATTGCTTACCAAAAGAAGCTCGAGTCCCTCGGTCTTAAGGTTTACCGCCACTATCCCATCGCCGGATATCCCTCCGACATCAAGCTTATCGTAAGTGATGACGGCTACGGCAAAAACCAGTACATCGAGACCACCCGTCCCCTTGTTGTTATCACCGCTCCCGGCCCCGGCTCAGGAAAGATGGCAACCTGTCTTTCACAGCTTTATCATGAGAACAAGCGCGGCATCAAGGCCGGCTATGCAAAATACGAGACCTTCCCCATCTGGAGCATCCCGCTCAATCATCCCGTAAACCTGGCTTACGAGGCTGCAACCGCAGACCTTGCGGACGTCAACATGATCGACCCCTTCCACCTGGAGGCTTACGGCGAGACAACCGTAAATTATAACCGCGACGTTGAAATTTTCCCGGTTCTCGAGGCAATGTTCAAGCAGATCATGGGGGAGTGCCCCTACAAGTCCCCCACCGACATGGGTGTAAACATGGCGGGTTTCGGCATTGTTGACGACGAGGTTACCCGCGCCGCAGCAAAGCAGGAAATCATCCGCCGCTACTACGAGGCGCTCTGCCGCCAGCGTCAGGGCTTAACAAACGGCGATGAGGCCCGCAAGATCGAGCTTCTCTTCAACAAGGCCGAGATTTCAATCGCCGACCGTCCCGTCGTTTCCGCAGCAATGACAAAGGCTCAGCTCACCGGCGAGCCCGCCTCTGCGATTGAGCTTAACGACGGCACCATTCTTACCGGAAAGACAAGTCCCCTTCTTGGCGCCTCTTCCGCAATGCTCCTTAACGCATTAAAGTATCTTGCGGGAATCGCTGATGATGTGGATCTTATTTCTCCCTCAGTCATCGAGCCCATCCAGAACCTTAAGGTTTCACATCTCAAGAACCGCAATCCCCTTCTTCACATCGAGGAGGTTCTTATCGCACTTTCTGTCTGTGCTACAACAGACGAAAATGCAAAGCGCGCCTTAAATCAGCTCGAAAACCTCAAGGGGTCCGAGGCTCATTCAAGCGTAATCCTTGCACAGGTTGACATCGCAGCCTTCAAGAAGCTCGGCATCAATCTTACTCTCGAGCCCGAGTACCAGAACCAGGGACTGTATCATAACTAAGTCCATCTGCTGACGATTTAAATCAGGCATTTAATGCAAAAAAATACCGGCCCCGGTTTTCAGATTCAAACTGAAAACCGGGGCCGGTATTTTTATGTGATATTCATACTGAAGATTATTCCGTCCAGCTTTCAACCTTCAGTCCTTCTATCCGGGAGAATTCCTTTATGTTGTTGGTGACAAGGATGCCGTTTTTCTGAAAAGCCGTGGCCGCAATAAAAAGATCATTGGGGCCGATACACTTTTCCTCTTTTTCAAGATTTGCACGGATATCTGCATAGGCAATTGCCATGTCTCCGGAAAATTCCTCTATTTCAAATGGTTTGAGGAACATATTTATTTTTTTGAGCAGCGCTTCTTTGTTTGCGCTCCTGTTTGCGCCATATAAAAGTTCAGCCTTTACAACTGCCGGAATCCGGATATCACGGGGCTTTACGGCAAAAATATGTTCCGCAACTTTTTCATATTTTCCGTTAAGAAAATATGAACAGATGTTGGTGTCAAGGTAATACATTAAACCAGCTCCTCCCTTGCCGTATCATATTCCCGGGGAATTTCATCGGGAATCTCGAGTTCACAATCCTTCAGGCAGCCAAAGAGCGACATGAATTCATCATCGTAATAGGAGTTCGTCTGCGGGATGCTCAAATCCATCTTTTTCAGTTCTTCTTCGCTTTTGAAGCCGTTTATAGACAAGAAATACATAAGGATCCTCCTGTACCGGTTAAAATCGCCCTCACTGATCAGAATCAGGTCATCCGTTTTCTTCGGACGCTTTATTTTTACAACCTCGCCGGCCGCGGCCTTTCCGGCATATACTTTAAAATTTTTCTTTAATTCCGTAGCCAATACTGTCGTCATATATTCACCTCAAAAAGATATCTTTTTGTGTTTTGATTAAATATCTTTTTTGATAATTTGTCAATATAAAAAAGATGAGGCCTTAGCCTCATCCTGTAAATTATATATTCCCCCGTATTGCCGCCTCGTCAAGTTTGTCCTTAACGCTCAGATAATACTCGTATATTTCCCGTATTGCATCTTCGTGTGTGACAAAATCATGATAACCGATCTCATCC
>R03__coassemble_315_pt1 | contig 29282 bp, 20 predicted proteins | sample R03__metabat2_high_PE_063 | metagenome-assembled genome bin R03 | reverse complement strand
TCCGGCCTCCTGTGACCAGTTTTTTTCGATTCTTGAAAGGGCAAGCTCGCGGTTGTCATAGGAGGGATAGGTCCAGGTGTCGTGATGGATGTCAATGATGACATAAAGTCCCGAATCAAGCGCCACATCCACAAGATGCTTCACCCTTTCCATGTAGGACTGCTGAATGTTAAAGTCGGCGTCCACATGATGCATCCAGGTGACGGGAAGACGCAGGGTTTTAAATCCGTCATCGGCAAGTTTTTTAATAAGTTCATCTGAAATTTCGGGATTTCCCCAGTAGGTCTCGGGGACTTCCCAGGTGCCATCGCAGTTTGCGTCATAACAGTCAAGGCTGTTGCCGATATTAATGCCCGCACCAAGGGAAGCTGCGAAAGCATAAGGCTCCTGGTAGACGGAGGCATCAGAAGCCACAGCATTGTCTGATTCAGTTGCGTCCGCCGTTTTCTCACTCATATCCCCGGAGCCTGCCGCAGAAACCGAAGTGGAATTTGCTTCGTTTTCACTTACGTTTTCAGCCTGTCCGGCATCGCCGCCGGCCTCGCTCCCACCGCCGCAGCCTGCCATCATGACAGCACATGCAAAGCATAAAATTAAGGTGATGATTTTTACTTTTAGATTTTTTCTCATTGGCACTGATTAAAGTCTGTGCTTTTTTATAAGCTCGATAAACTCACGGTTGTTCCTTGTGCGCGCAAACATGTTGAGGACATTTTCAACGGCCTCCTCCTTGCGCATTCCGTTAAGGCCCTTGCGCATGATTTCAACCGCCTCCCGCTCGTTTTCGTCAAGCAGAAGATCCTCGCGCCTTGTGCCGCTTCCCACAATGTCAACTGCGGGGAAAACACGTTTTTCCGAAAGCTTTCTGTCAAGAATAAGCTCCATGTTGCCGGTGCCCTTAAACTCCTCGTAGACAACGTCATCCATCTTTGAGCCGGTGTCCACAAGCGCGGTTGCAAGAATTGTAAGGCTTCCGCCTTCCCGCATGTTTCTTGCGGCGCCGAAGAAGCGCTTGGGCATATGAAGTGCCGCAGGGTCAAGACCGCCTGATAAGGTACGTCCTGAGGGGGGAACCGTAAGGTTGTAGGCCCTTGCAAGTCTTGTGATCGAGTCAAGAAGGATCATAACATCCTTGCCATGCTCAACAAGGCGGCGTGCCCGTCCGATTACCATCTCCGAAACGCGTTTGTGATGTTCAGGAAGCTCATCGAAGGTTGAGTAGATTACCTCAACGTTGTCGCCGGTGATTGCCTCCTTTATGTCCGTAACCTCCTCGGGACGCTCATCAATGAGAAGAATGATAAGATGCATCTCGGGGTGTGTCTTTGTAACAGACTTTGCAACCTCCTTAAGAAGGGTTGTCTTTCCGGCCTTGGGCTGGGATACGATCATACCTCTCTGGCCCTTTCCGATGGGTGAAACAAGATCCACAATCCTCATGGCAGTGGAGCATCCGGGACGCTCAAGCCGGATTCTCTCGTCCGGGAAAATTGGAGTCAGGTTCTCGAAGGGAGTCCTCTTCATTGCCTCATCAACTGTCAGACCGTTGATGGTGTCAATTCTGTAAAGGGGCTGATACTTAAGGTCGCTCTTTGCCCTTGCTGTGCCGATGATAATGTCGCCCACCTTAAGGTTGAACCTTCTGATGAAGGAGGGATTGACATATATATCCTTCTCGCTGGGCATATAATTTTCGCCGCGCAAAAATCCGAAGCCGTCGGGCATTACCTCCAAAATACCGGCACAGTCCTCAAGCTCGATTTCGGGCTCTGCGGGAGTTTCCGCGGGCTTTGCTTCTTCCGGAGTTTTTGTATCAGCTGAAGTATTTGCATCGGCTGAGGTTTTTTCTTCCTCCTGGGATTTTGTATCACCGGATTCTGCATTCTCAGGCGCAGGATTTTTTCTGGGGCGGCCACGTCTTGCGGGCTTATTCTCGTTTTCGGGCTCCTCTGCCTTCACGGTCTTCTTTTCTGCCTCCGACCGTTTGCCTGACTTGGCCTGTTTTGCCTCCTCTGCCTTCTTTGCCTCGGCTGCTGCGATCTCATCATCCAGTGCGCACATGGCATCGATAATTTCGCCCTTCTTCATGGTTGAGGTTCTTTTGATTCCGCGGGCTTTTGCAATGGCTCGAAGGTCTGCAAGCGCAAGAGTTTCGTACTTTTCTCTCATATATTCTCTCCGGAAAATTATCTCTCGATGTTGTCCTTGACAGCCTTTGAAACCACCTCAGGCACTCTGGGGTCAAAGGGCTCGGGCATAATGAAGTTCTCGTTTAATTCCTCGTCTGATACAAGGGATGCGATTGCCTCTGCTGCCGCAAGCTTCATCTTTTCGGTAATCTGTGATGCGCGTCCCTCGAGAGCACCCTTGAAGATGCCGGGGAAGGCGATAACGTTGTTGACCTGGTTCGGGAAATCGGAACGGCCGGTTCCCACGATTTTTGCGCCTGCTGCCTTTGCAATGTCGGGCATGATCTCGGGAGTGGGATTTGCCATTGCAAAGAGGATTGCGTCCTTGTTCATTGACGCCACCATATCGGCAGTGACAATACCGGGAGCCGAAACGCCCACGAAAATGTCTGCACCCTTAAGAGCATCCGCAAGGGTTCCCTTTACCTTGTCGGCGTTTGTAACCTTACACATCTCTGCCTGCATCCAGGTCATGTCGGGATAGTCGGGGTTGATGATTCCCTGCTTGTCGCAGAGAAGCATATTTTTGAAGCCATAGGTCAGAAGAAGCTTTGCGATTGCGGTTCCTGCAGCGCCTGTGCCGTTTACTACAACCTTGCAGTCCTCCTTCTTTTTGCCGATGAGTCGAAGGCCGTTGATGATGCCGGAAAGCACAACAATCGCGGTGCCATGCTGGTCATCGTGGAATACGGGAATGTTCATCTCCTTCTTAAGGCGCTCCTCAATTTCAAAACAGCGGGGTGCCGAAATATCCTCAAGGTTGATGCCGCCGAAGGTGGGTTCGAGATTTTTAACGATATTGACAATCTCATCGGGGTCCTGGGTTCCAAGGCAGATGGGGAATGCGTTCACTCCTGCGAATTCCTTGAAAAGCACGCATTTTCCTTCCATTACGGGCATAGCTGCCTCAGGGCCGATGTTGCCAAGGCCCAAAACAGCAGAGCCGTCTGATACAACGGCAACGGTGTTTGCCTTTAAGGTGTAGTTGTAGGCCTCCTCTTTATTTTCCGCAATGATGCGGCAGGGTGCTGCTACTCCGGGGGTGTAAGCCACTGAAAGGTCCTCGCGTGATTTAACGGGAGACTTGGGAACAGTGTCAATTTTTCCATTCCACTCCCTGTGCGCCTTGACTGCGATTTCGTCGATATTCATTTTGTCCTCCTGGTGAATAAAATTGATAAAATTCAATGAATAAATAAAAGAAGTTTGACTGTGCCATTATAACACAGTCAAACCTTAATAGAACATATAAATTGCTTTGAAATTCAAATTTTTAGAACAGTTTGAAAAATCCCATGAAGTAAAGGGCAACAACGGCAAGAAGCACGAAATTGATGATGGAGAAGGCGGACAAAAGGCGGATGTTGCCTTTCATGGTCTCGAGCCTTGAGGAAAGCTCCTCTGCCTGCTTCTTGTAGTCCTCATAGTGATCGGCTGCCTTTATGGCGTCAACGGTGTTGCGGTAAGAGGCAACGGACTCGCTGTGAACCTTGTTCTCGATCTTTTCGCGCATTCCGTCAACGGAATTTTTGATCGAAGAAATGTCCTCCGAAATTCCCTCTCCGAGGGTTTCCTTTATCTCGTCGATGCGCGCCATGGTGCCGTCGGAATTCTTCTGCATCTTATCGCTGACTTCACCGCGGAAGGATTCCATCTGTCCCTCAAGCTTTTTGCTGACGAAGGAGAAGCCGTCGTCAAGCCTTGAGTTGATGTCATCCATGCGGCCGTCAATGCGGGTGTTGATGCCCTCGATGTGGTCGCTGAGTTTGTCATCCATGGCCTTAACCTGACGTCCCACGGTGTTTATGACCTCGTCGGCCGTGGCCTTTTTGCGGGCTATGTCGGCATCAAGCTCATTCACCTGGGTTGCGCGCTGGGCGGCAAGCTGGCCTAAAGAATCTGCCTCCTGCTGGCGTCCTGCTATCATGGCGTTAATCTGCTCTGCCTTTGCGCGGAATTCGTCAATCTGGGCAAGAAGCGGATCATCGGCAGCATTTGAAATTCTGTCTGTTCTCTCTGAAAGAGCAGGTGCAATCACCTGAAAATCGTCTTCCATCTCATCCTCCACTGCAGAGGCAGCTGCGCTGTTCTGCGGTGCACTGTAATTTTCTATGGTAATGGCGGGTGCGGGGTCATCCTGGGGAAAAGCGACAACGTTGATGTTTGCCTCCTCGCTCACGCCGGTATTTTCGGAATTGTTCTGGCGGCTGCCGCCGTAAATCTGATGCTCACGGCTGTATCCTCCGGTACCCTGTCCATAAAATCTTTCGTAAATATTTCTGCGCATAACTTCCTCTCTTATGCAAATATATGCGAATTCTAAATTCAGTCCCCACGGTCCATAGGCCTGACTAAATTAAAACTGAACTTTATAACTATGATATAGTACCATTTTCCTATATGTTTTTCAAGGTGAAGATATGCCCCCGGCCACTCTATATATTGTGTCAGGTGAGCCGGAGGCATAATAATTGTTGAAATATTAAAGTCCTTTTACATCGAAGGTACAGTCCGTGTCATAGCAGCTGACATAGAGGGTGTTGTCAATCAGACTGATCCACTCGGGGGCGCTTTTAAGCTTGCGCTCGCCGACCTTTACGCCGCTCTTTAAATCCAGGACATAAACATAATCGTCCTCCTTCGTAAAGCCATAGCCGCAGATCAGGGCGTCATCCGTCACTACAAAATTCTCGGAATTACATACAAGAGGCTCGCTTCTCCAGATGATCTCGAAATCATTATTCATATCAAGGGCGGTAATATAACCGGTCTGGGGGGCTGAGGATGCGTAGGTATTGTGATAGGTGCTCACATAGAGAATGTCATCCTGTGACACTGCCCAGCCTATGTATTCCTCGACATATTTTTCGCTGCCTTCCTCAATGACAGGGGGCTTGTAATAGGATGAAAAATCGAGGGTATACAAAAGCTCGCCGGTTTCCTTTGAGCTTATGTCCATCATGTATGGGTACCAGATAAGTCCATCCTCATCCTCTCCGTACAATTCGTAATGATAATTAAGATCGTCGAAGGAAAGTCCGTCGGAATCATCGGACTGCGCCCTTGCAAACAATGCCTCGTCTCCGCTTACAGTCGCCTCCCAGGTGGGTTCCGAAAGTTCAACAGCGGTGCACTTTCCCGGATTGGCATCTGCACAGTAATACTCCCAGGAAGGCTCAGGAAGCACCTTTGCCGTAACAACCTCAGGCGCCCATTCGTAAATCTCATCCAGCATTTCCTCTGTAAGCTCAGTCCACTCCGCAGGCTCTGCATTTAATATTTCATCGGTAATGCCGAGCTGCTTGTGCTTTTCCTCTATTGCATCATTGATTTCCTCATCTGTGTTAAGGGGAAGTCCGGTTTCATCCCAGAAGTTTTTATATCCGTTTCCGTCTTCGTAGATGTCATCGTTTTCCCTGCGCTCTCCGTTTTCGCTTACCTCATAGTAAATCCATTTGCAGTCCTTCTGGTAAGAGGCATAATCCTCATCCTCACCGCACTGTCTGAAGCAGTACTGGTCAATCTCAATGGAATCGGAAATTCCCTGTTCCTCGGCAAGAGCTTCAAAATCCGCCTCGCTGTCGGGAATATAAAGCGCCCATATTCCGTAAACAGACTCACAGCCGCAGTCAAATTTGTAATTGCCCTCACTGTCCACAAAATAATAATCCTGTGAATAGCTTGCTGCGCCGCTTGAGCCGTATGAACTGATGTAACCCTTCTCATTGATTTCAAAGCCGGTTCTGTAGCCATACTGTTCATAGAAAATCACCTGAAGCTTATCGTCAATCAGTCTGATTCCCCAAAGGTCCGTCATATCAATCGAACTTTCGGCAATATCATCCACCTTAATGAGAAGTTCGGGCTCGCCGTCCGCACCGGCATCGATGATCGAATAGCTGATTCCCCGGGGATACTCATTAATTTCATAGGCCTCGTTAACAGCCGTGCAGATTTCCTTCATAAAATCTGAAAAAACATAAGCGGAATCCGCATTGAAATAATCCACATAATCGCTGTATACCCAGTTGTTTATGTCACAGTTGTCAGAGTCAAAATACCAGGTAAAATAGACAGGCTCCTTATTGGCAAGGAAATTCATATAAGCCTCAGTCGCAGCCGAATCTGCCTCATCCAAAGAAGCTTCATCTTCGTCATCATCCGATACGGTGCCGACGGCATCTGCAGTTTCAGCTGTCTTATTGCCGCAGCCTGCAAGAACAAAAGCCGCAAGTCCTAAAATTAAAAGCTTTGATATAAGTGATTTTTTCATGAAAATCCTCCGTGAAAATTTTATCTGTCCCACTTGTCCGCAAGTGCATTTATCTGGTCTGCGAACTTTGCAAGGTCCTTGTTGGCAACGCCCTCGTTCTTTGCGATGACTGCCATCAGGCGCTTTCCTGCAGCCACAAGCCTTGAGTAAACCGTGGATACGATTGTGGCCTTCTTCTGAACCTTGACGGGATCAGCCTCGTAGATGAGCTTGCCGTTTGCAAGGTCGAACTGGGTGCCGGAATAGGGAGCATAGGCATGGAGTCCGTATTCATGGTTCAGGCACTCCACGAAGGAGGTTGCAACCGAATCCTCGCCGTGAACCACAAAAACCTTTCTGGGCTTCTCCTCGAAGGCCGTAATCCAGTCGATAAGCCCCTGCTTGTCAGCATGTCCCGACATTCCCGCAAGAACCTTTATCTCGGCATTAATTTCAATAGTCTCGCCGAAGAGCTTAACCTCCGTTGCGCCGTCCACAATAGCCCGGCCTAAGGTGCCGTAGGCCTGGTAGCCGACAAAAAGAACCGTGGATTCCTTCCTCCAGAGATTGTGTTTTAAGTGGTGGCGGATACGGCCCGCCTCGCACATTCCCGATGCGGAAATAATAACCTTGGGAGTCATGTCGAAGTTGATTTCCCTTGACTCGTCACTTGTGATGGCAAGGCGAAGTCCCGGGAAACGGATGGGATTTATGCCCTTATTCACAAGCTCCATGGCCTCCTCGTCAAAGCAGGTCTCCTTGTTTTCATTGAAAATTTCGGTGGCATCAACCGCAAGGGGGCTGTCCATGTAGACAGGAAAATCAGGATAATCCGGAATCATGTTCGCCATCTTAATCTGACGGATAAAGTAGAGAATTTCCTGCGTCCTGCCAACTGCAAAGGAAGGAATTACAACATTGCCTCCCCTGTCAAAGGTTTCCTTTATTATCTTTGAAAGCTCCCCCACATAGTCCGGATGCTCGGCGCCGTGGAGTCTGTCGCCGTAGGTTGATTCCATGACGACATAGTCCGCTTCCTTTGTGCGGCCCGGGTCCTTGATGAGGGGCTGGTTGTAATTTCCGATGTCGCCGGAGAAAACAATCTTTTTGGAGATGCCCTCCTCCTCAATCCAAACCTCGATTGAGGCTGAACCCAGAAGATGTCCGATGTCGGTAAAACGGATCTTTACGCCCTCGCAGACCTCGACAATGTCATCATATCTGCAGGGGACAAGGTGGCGGATTGCAGCCTCCGCGTCCTCCATGGAATAGACCGGCTCAACCACCTGAACCTGGGAATTACGCTGGCCCTTTCTCTTCTTCCACTCAGCCTCCTGCTGCTGGATGTGGGCGCAGTCCCGAAGCATAATGCTGCAGAGCGCCGCCGTGGCTTCGGTTGTCAGGATCTGGCCCCGAAAGCCCCTTGCGTAAAGTCTGGGAATCATGCCCGAATGATCCACGTGGGCATGGGTTAAAAGAACGTAATCAATATTCGGCTCCGGCACAGGAAGTTCCACGTTTTCAAAGGTCTGCGAACCCTGGCGCATGCCGTAATCAACGAGAATAGTTTTTCCGCAGGCCGTAAGGCAGTGACAGCTGCCCGTAACCTCATGGTCTGCGCCTATGAATGTAAGTTTCATATGCTCCTCCTCCGTTACAAATCTGAATTTCCCCAATTTTCCCGACAAACGGACCCTGATTTACCGCCGTTTACTGCCGGGAACCCCTTATTCATATTTTATCACAATACTGCTCTTATTACACGAAAAAATCCCCCATCCGAAGATGGGGGACTAAACTTAATGTTTATTCAGGATGCCTGATGAATCTTAGCTGTAAAGCTCAACAAGCTTCTTGAGGTGCTCCTGACGAGCCTTTGCAGACTCCTCTGAAGCTGCGAAGAGCTTTTCTGCTCTCTCGGGGAAGGGCTTGATAAGACGGGTGTAACGAGCCTCGTTGTTGAGGAAGTCCTGATATCCGTCGAAGTTTGCCTTCTTCTCTGAAGTGAAGGTGAAGGGGTTCTTGCCCTCTGCCTTGTTTGCGGGGTTGTATGAGAAGAGGTTCCAGTAACCTGCAGCTACTGCCTTCTTCATCTCATCCTGGCAGTGGTTCATGCCGCCCTTAGCGATACCGTGAAGCTCGCAGGGTGCGTAACCGATGATGAGTGAAGGACCATTGTAAGCCTCAGCCTCTTTCATAACCTTGATTGCCTGGTTCATGTCAGCGCCAAGAGCAATCTGTGCAACATATACGTAGCCATAGCTCATAGCGATCTCAGCAAGTGACTTCTTGCCGATTTCCTTACCTGCTGCAGCGAACTGGCAAACCTCACCGATGTTAGAAGCCTTAGAAGCCTGTCCACCGGTATTTGAGTACATCTCGGTATCGAATACCATAACGTTAACGTTCTCGCCTGATGCAAGTACATGGTCAAGACCGCCGAAACCGATATCGTATGCCCAGCCGTCACCACCGAAGATCCATACAGACTTCTTAGCAAGGTAATCCTTCTTGGCAAGAGCTGCCTTAGCGTTGTCGCATCCGGCTGCTGCTGCCTTCTCAAGCTCAGCTACAAGAGCCTCGGTAGCAGGAGTGTTTGCCTTGGTGTCGTCCTTGGTCTCGATGAACTTATCAAATGCAGCTACGAGCTCAGCAGATGCCTTGCCTGAGTCTACGCATGCCTGGATAGCTGCGATAGCCTGGTCGCGAAGGTACTTCTGGCCAACTTCCATACCAAGACCATGCTCAGCGTTGTCCTCGAAGAGTGAGTTACACCAAGCGGGTCCCTTCTTGCTGTTGATGTTAACAGTGTAGGGAGAGGTTGCTGCGGGGTTACCCCAGATTGAAGAACATCCTGTAGCATTTGAAATGTACATATGCTCACCGAAGAGCTGGGTAAGAACACGTGCGTATGAGGTCTCTGCACAGCCTGCGCATGAGCCTGAGAACTCAAGAAGGGGCTGGTTGAACTGTGAGCCCTTAACGGTGTCTTCCTTGAGAGCGCCTGACTCGTAAAGGTCTTCCTTACGAGATACGTTTGCAACGAGGTAATCGAATACGGGCTGCTCTGCTGCCTGTGACTCCTGGGGAACCATAGCGATTGCGCCTACAGGACATACTGTAATACACTCGCCGCATCCCATACAGTCAAGGGGTGATACAGACATTGTGTACTTGTATGCGCCAGCCTTGGGCTTCATGTCAGCGGTCTTCATGTTAGCGGGTGCTGCAGAAACCTCTGAGTCAGAAACAAGGAAGGGACGAATGGTAGCATGTGAGCAAACGAATGCACACTGGTTACACTGGATACACTTCTCTGCATCCCACTCGGGAACCATAACTGCGGTACCGCGCTTCTCGTATGCAGAAGCACCGGTCTCGAACTGTCCGTCCGGGTTGTCCTTGAATGCAGAAACGGGAAGTGAATCGCCGTCCATCTTTGAGATGGGGATGAGAAGGTTCTTAACAAGCTCAACAGTCTTCTCGCGGCCGGTAAGCTCCTTAGCGGGAGCGTCTGCCTCGGGGTTAGACCAAGAAGCGGGAACCTCTACCTTATGGATTGCATCAAGACCTGCGTCGATTGCCTTGTAGTTCATCTCAACTACGGCATCACCCTTCTTAGAGTAAGACTTCTTAGCAGCAGCCTTCATGTAATCTACAGCCTCATCGATAGGCATAACCTCTGCAAGCTTGAAGAATGCAGACTGGAGAATGGTGTTGGTACGCTTACCCATACCGATCTCGATAGCCTTGTCGATAGCGTTGATGGTGTAGAGCTGAATGTTGTTGTCAGCGATGTACTTCTTTGCTTCAGCGTTAAGATGATGAGCAAGCTCCTCATCAGACCACTGGCAGTTGATCATGAATACTCCGCCGGGCTTAACGTCCTGAACCATCTTCATACCCTGTACAACGTATGCGGGGTTATGGCATGCAACGAAGTCAGCCTGGTTGATGTAATAGGGGCTCTTGATCGGGTTGTCGCCGAAACGAAGATGTGAAATGGTAATACCACCGGTCTTCTTAGAGTCATACTGGAAGTAAGCCTGGATGTACTTGTCGGTGTGGTCACCAATGATCTTGGTAGAGTTCTTGTTTGCACCTACAGTACCATCGCCGCCGAGACCCCAGAACTTGCACTCCTTGGTGCCGGGTGCTGAGGTGATGGGAGCGGGCTTAACCTCGGGAAGTGAAAGGTTGGTAACATCGTCGGTAATACCGAGGGTGAAACGAGCCTTGGGAGCGTCCTTCTCAAGCTCCTTATATACAGCGAATACAGAACTCGGAGGAGTGTCCTTAGAACCGAGACCGTAACGGCCGCCGGTAAGGATGATATCGTTAAGACCAGCCTCGCGAAGAGTGGTGGCAACGTCAAGGTAAAGGGGCTCACCAAGTGAACCGGGCTCCTTGGTACGGTCAAGGACTGCAATCTTCTTAACGGTCTTGGGAAGTACTGAAAGGAGTGCCTCTGAAGACCAGGGACGATACAGACGAACCTTGATAAGACCAACCTTCTCGCCTGCTGCGGTAAGGTAGTCGATAACTTCCTCTGCTACGTCGTTGATTGAACCCATAGCTACGATTACGCGCTCTGCATCAGCAGCTCCGTAGTAGTTGAAGAGCTTGTAGTCGGTACCGAGCTTTGCGTTAACCTTGTCCATGTATTTGGTAACAACAGCGGGAAGTGCGTCATATGCGCTGTTGCAAGCCTCACGATGCTGGAAGAATACGTCGCCGTTCTCATGTGAACCACGTGCGGTAGGATGCTCGGGGTTAAGTGCATGTGCACGGAACTCCTCAACCTTGTCCATGGGGCACATTTCCTTGAGGTCTTCATAGTCCCACTTTTCGATTTTCTGGATCTCATGTGAGGTACGGAAACCATCGAAGAAGTTAAGGAAGGGAACCTTTCCGTCAAGTGCTGCAAGATGTGCAACAGGTGAAAGGTCCATAACCTCCTGGGGGTTGGTCTCGCAGAGCATAGCAAAACCGGTCTGACGGCAAGCATATACGTCTGAGTGATCACCAAAGATGTTAAGAGCGTGGGTAGATACTGTACGAGCTGAAACATCGAATACACAGGGAAGCATCTCACCTGCGATCTTGTACATGTTGGGGATCATAAGAAGAAGACCCTGTGAAGCGGTGAAGGTGGTGGTAAGAGCACCAACGCCAAGTGAACCGTGTACTGTACCGGCTGCACCTGCCTCTGACTCCATCTCTACGACCTTAACGGTGCTTCCGAAGATGTTCTTAAGACCCTGAGCTGACCATGTATCAACAGTGTCTGCCATGGGTGATGAGGGGGTGATAGGATAGATTCCTGCGACTTCGGTGTAGGCATAGGCTACGTGAGCGGCCGCGGTGTTTCCGTCCATTGACTGTTTTTCTCTAGACATTAACGATATCCTCCTTAAAAAATTTCGTTTGCCCTGCCCCTTCCGACTGCCGAAAGGGTACAGTGACGCTGTGTATAATTTTAATGTTTTTGGTCCTTAAAATCAATAGAAGCAAATGTACCTTTTGAAATACAATTACGGTACTTTGGTACCACGCCTTTACACGCATTCCATATACGACAAAAGATACCCCTCCGGTGCGGGGATTGCGCCGCCCCGGTATGTTCTGCCGTCAATCTCCGTATCATAACAGGTCCCGGATGCTTCTTTTGGAATCTCTGTTGCAACGCCATCCTCTTCCGCAGTCCTTACGGCAAATCTGTTCATTCCCGCCGCAAAACCTCTTCCGTCCGCCTTTATGGCGGCCTCCTTTAAGGTCCACAATCTGTAGAAATCCTCTGTGCACGCAATGCGTGAATTTTCATCTTCGCAGCAAACATGTGAAAGAAGCTTTTCATAGTCCCTGCTGTCGGACCTTTCAATGTCAACGCCGCAGGGCACGTCCGAAAGCATGCAGGCGGCGTAATTCCCGGAATGAGAAAGGGAAAAATAAACCTCGCCACCGTCGGGAAGAAAAAGATGGGGCTTGCCGTTTTCGTCCACCGAAAGCTCTGCCGGGGTCGGGACATCCGGCCTGTACTTTTCAAGCATTCTGTCAAGAAGATAAGCCGCAGCAAGGGACCTTCTTCTTACGGTTTCGTTTTTCATGCGAAGTGCCTTTTCGCGGCGGCCTTCCGAAACTGCCGCAAGCATCCTATCCATGTCGTTTTCGTATATATCAAGAATTTCTATCTGCATAATAAAATCCCGCCTGCAGTCAGTTCTCCCCGGAGAATATCTCCCGGGTTTCCTCCGCAGTCTTTTCCTCTGTTTCATAAATCAAAGGGGGAAGAACCGCTGTCCTTCCCCCTGTAAATTTTCCGGCCCTATAACCTTTAATCCGTAAAAACAACGGTGACCGGCACAGAATCCATGAGCACAAGCTCGCTTAAGTGCCGAAGGGTTACCATTCTGACCTTAAACCTGTAGGTGCCATTTGGAAGCTCCTCTTCTCCCACGCCCTCAGCTATTGCAGCATAAAGCATGCCGTCGCATTCGTAGAAATAAATTTCATCATCCGCCATTCCGGAAATGACCTCTGCATCAAGAGGCTCCCAGGTACTTGTATCAACGGGCGAGTAGCCGTACTCAAGGTTAATTTTAAGTCCCTTTTCCCCATCGCTCCTTTTGATCACGAAGGTGGGGCGGTTCGTCATGTCAACAAGCATCATTGGCGCATCATCAACGCCGGAAATGTCTCTGATCCATTTTGCATAAAGGATATAATTTCCGCCATTTGAGGTTATGATTTTTGAAATTTTTGCGGAGGTTGAAAATTCCTCGTCCTCATACCAGCCGCAGAAGGTGTATCCGCTTCTTCTGGGTTCCTTTAAGGTGATGTCGGAAATCTGGGCGGTGTAGGTTGTGGGATTTCCCGGATCATAAACATCCTCCATGTCGATGTTGTTGTATTCGATTGTGTAGACCGTGGGCTGCCAGGTTGCAGTCAGGGTGATTGCACTGCCCGACTCCGCAAGACCCTTAATGGTCTGTCCGTCGGAATATATCGTTCCGCTCTCACTCTTCCAGCCTGCGAAATCGTAATTTGCAAGTTCGAATTTGTTGAGGGGAAGGGCGCGGGTTGCATCGATACTCACTGAGAGATCTGCCATTTCTCCGGTTACGGCGCTGTTGTCTCCGCCGTTAAATTTAATGGTGTAGGCGCCGCCGTCGGAGTTGTCGGTGTAGGCCTTAAGCCTGATATTTCCAAGGGAGTAGGTCTTTGTGCTTGAAGAAACCGTCACACCGTACTGGTCCTTCCAGGTGCCGGATGCTCCCTTTTTGACAAAGCTCTGGCCGGTTGCAATGGCGGCGTCGGACTGATACCAGGAGCCTGAAGTGTCGGCCTCAAAGGGTGTGTAGGCAGTTCCATTATTGGCATAGACAGTCACAACAACGGAATAAATCTCGCCTGCGTCAAGGGTCACTGACGAGGGAAGGGTGACAGTGTAATAGCCGCGGTAATCGGTCTCGCCGGTGACGGTGGCCTCCTCGCACAGGGTACCCGCAGTGGGGTCGTCCCTTCCGGTCAGGTTCTTGTAAATTTCAACTTTATATTTCTGGTTTGTGGCATAGGTTTCAAAGCCCACTGCCCGAAGCTGTTCCTGGATGGCTCCCGAAGTAGCGACGAAAATGTTGCTCATCTGCACATAATCGCTGACGCTGTAGCTTACCTGGAGGGAGTACATTCCGCCGTCGTACTGGTAGTTGTTGTCATAGTTTGAAGCGTCCTCGAAAAGGAAGGCATATGCCGTATTCGAGAAGTTTGCATCATAGTACGAAATCCAGTAAAAACCCTTATCACGTGAGGATGGGCCCCAACTGTTCATGACACGCCATGCGCCGTCCCCCTCGGGCTCGGTTTTAAAGTTTGAGGCAGAGTAGGAATCATCCCAGCCCACAAGGGTTATGGCATGGTTCTGGGATGCCTTTGTGCCATTGCTGCCCTTAAGTACATCACAGTAATATCCGTAGGTTGAGCTGTTGTAATAGGACGATGATTCGTAGGTACTTGCGGCAACTGCGCCGTATTCCATGATGAGAGCCTTAACCTCATCACGGTTGTTGACAACATCCGCAATTCGCACTCCCTGAAGATGGGCGGCGTCATTGTAGCACTGGGAATCCTCGGGAACTTTGCTTCCTGAAGAATAAGAGGAAACCTGCGAATAGGGCGCAACAGTTTCATCGGAAGCTCCCTTCCAGGCGGTAAGAATATTCTTTGAGAAAAGCATATTTCCGCCGACAGCAAGATAATTTTTTGTCTCGCTGGTGTTTTTGTTTACATCTCCCTCGGTTCCGCCTAAGGGATCAGTGACGTCATGGTATGAAAAATATGCAAGCTGAATTTCCGAATAGTCAAGGTCAATGGCAGACTTTGTGGAAAGCTTTCCAAGACCGATTTCGCCGAGTTCAACGCTTGCAATTGCCCAGCAGGTGTTGTAGCTGCCCTGCTCGTGGGGCGTGGGAAGCTTGTCATTCACATAGTAAGAGGGAAGCGCCGTAGATCCAAGAAGGGGAATGTCATCCTCCAGGGTTGCGGGGGTATCCTCCTTAAGGGCGGGAATGGGCTCATTCTCCTCCTCCAGGGGCATATAACCGTAAAATTCCTCTGCCGAAGGCTCCTCCGACGATGAGTTTACCGCATCGTTTTTTTCCGCATAAACAAGCGAAGGCGTGCCCCAGATGGAGCCCGCCAGAACAGCCTGTGTTGCAAGTAAAAGTGATAGGATCTGCGTAAGTTTTTTCTTCATCAGTTATTCCACTTCTTCTTCATTCATAAGGACCATCTGTCCGATGAGTCCAACTACATTTCCGCCGCGGGCGGCAACGCTCTTGTAATAAATTTCGTAGAGGCGCACGTAAGTTTTTCCGTCCTCCGGCACAGTGAAAAATGCCTGGAAGGAGCCCTCGGTTTCCTCAAGGAGAGCCGAGCGGAATTCACGCACAAGATAGCTTCTCTTCTTGTTTTCGATGGACATTTTGATTTCCGTGAGGGTGTAGGTTTTCTTCATGGAAATGGTCTTCCTGTCCTCCGGATCGATGGTCGGGAAATAGAACAGGTTGTCATCCGGATGATACTCGAATACCTGGATTGAGGAAAGCTCCATAAGTGACGCATACTGGCGTCTTAAGATGAGAATTTCATCCTCACTCTTTTTGTTTTCGGTAATGTCGACCTCGGAAACGATGTAGTAGGGCATCGCATCCTTGTAGTAGTAAAGGGCGATGTCGATTCGAAGCCATTTGTAGCTGCCGTCGAAGGCAAGCACGCGGATTTCGCAGTGCTGTGGCTTGCCCTTCTGGGATGCGTTGTTCATTGCCTCCTCGAGAACGGGCTTTGATTCCTCGTCAATGAGGTCGATGAGAAGGAATTCGTTTTCAACGGCCTTTTTCATGTCATATCCGAGAGATGAAAGGAAGATGCCGTTGTTTGTAATCATCTTCCAGCTTTTGCCGCCGCGGTAAACCGCAACACCGATGGGAAGCTTGTTTATGGCATCGATAAATTCCCACTCCGTAGCACCTGCAAGATCCAGCTTTGAAATCTCATTTTTCGCATAGTGCATGAAGTCCTCGGTGAAAAAGTGGGCTGCATAAAGCACCTTTGCGCCGCTTGTACGCTGGACAATGCGGATGCAGGAAGAGATATAACGGATTTCTTTTTCGCTGACGCATACGCCAAAGGTTGTGCGAATTCCAAGGCCGGGCATGTCATAGGCCTGTTTTATGAGCTTTATGGCCTTCTGCCAGTCCTTGTATCTGACAACCTTTTCAAGCTTGTTGTCAATCTTTTTGAAATCGGCCCGCGATACTCCCGTCACATCATAGTAACGGTCGTTTGCATATCTGTGGTTGATTTCGAAGGTTCCGTCCTCATTCTCCTTAATGTCCGCGCTGGTCATTGCGATAGGAAGCATGTCAATCCAGGCTTCCTCATTGTCAACGATTTTTCCCATAGTAACCCCCCTTGTCTGTTGAATAAGAAAATATCCCCTTTCCCCATTTGGAATATTTCCCGCAGGATTAATCCTCCTGCTCCTCTTCCTCTGAAGTATTGTAAACCTGACGCTTGCGGGCCATCTCATCGCTTTCGAGATACTCGTCGTAGGTTGTGATTTTGTCAACTAAGGTTCCGTCAGGAAGAATCTCCATGATACGGTTCGCAGTTGTCTGTACAATCTGGTGGTCGCGGGATGCGAAAAGCAGCACGCCCGGGAACTTCTTAAGACCCTCGTTGAGGGCTGTGATTGACTCCATGTCAAGGTGGTCGGTGGGCTCGTCAAGGATAAGGATGTTTGAGCCCTCGATCATCATCTTTGAAAGAAGCACACGAACCTTCTCACCACCGGAAAGAACGCGCATTTTCTTGACACCGTCCTCGCCGGGGAAGAGCATTCTTCCGAGGAAGCCGCGGACATAGGTGGCGTCCTTGATTTCTGAGAACTGGGTCAGATAGTCAACGATTATAAGGTCCGTATCGAAGATTTTTGTGTTGTCCTTCGGGAAATATGACTGTGAGGTGGTAACGCCCCACTTGTAAGAGCCTTCATCGGGCTCCATCTCACCGGTAAGGATTTTGAAAAGAGTGGTCTTTGCAAGCTCGTTTCCACCTACAAATGCAACCTTGTCCTCGCGGTTAAGGTTGAAGCTTACGTTGTCGAGAACCTTGACACCATCGATGGTCTTGGTGATTCCCTCAACGAAAAGAACCTCGTTTCCGATCTCGCGCTGGGGCCTGAAATCAATGTAGGGATACTTGCGGCTTGAAGGTCTGATGTCATCAAGCTCAATCTTCTCAAGTGCACGCTTACGTGAGGTAGCCTGCTTTGATTTTGAAGCATTTGCGGAGAATCTTGAAATGAATTCCTGAAGCTCCTTGATCTGCTCCTCCTTCTTTTTGTTGGCCTCCTTGCGCTGCTTGATAATGAGCTGTGAAGACTCATACCAGAAGTCGTAGTTTCCGGCGTAGAGCTGGATTTTGCCATAATCGATGTCGGCGGTGTGGGTGCAGACCTTGTTCAGGAAATAACGGTCATGGCTGACAACGATGACGGTGTTTTCGAAGTTGATGAGGAATTCCTCAAGCCAGCCGATTGCATCAAGATCAAGGTGGTTGGTGGGCTCGTCCAGAAGAAGGATGTCCGGATTTCCGAACAGTGCCCTTGCAAGAAGAACCTTGACCTTAACCGCGCCGGGAAGGTCGGACATTGTTGAATAGTGAAGGTCCGTCTCAATACCGAGGCCGTTGAGAAGGGTTGCCGCATCAGACTCGGCGTTCCAGCCGTCCATGTCCGCAAACTCAGCCTCAAGCTCGGAAGCGCGGATACCATCCTCATCGGAGAAGTCCTCCTTCATGTAGATGGCCTCCTTTTCCTTCATGATATCGTAGAGCCTCTGGTTGCCCATAATTACGGTGTCGAGAACCGTGAATTCATCGTACTTGAAGTGGTCCTGCTCAAGGACTGAAAGACGCTGGCCCGGAGTGATTGAAACATCGCCGTTTGTGGAAGGTTGATTTTCCCGCTCCGTTTGCACCGATGAGGCCGTAGCAGTTGCCCTCCGTGAATTTGATGTTGACCTCCTCGAAGAGGGCCTTCTTGCCGATTCGAAGAGTGACGTTATTTGCCTGAATCATTTTTGTCTCCTTGTTTTATGGATTAGACCTGGGTCTTTATTTATCGCTGTCCGGTGTGTAAACTCCGTCTGAGTATGAATCATCCTTTGAGTAGGTTCCGTCGGAATATGATTCCGAGGGCGCGGGAGTCTCGGTCTCGTCGGCGGTTTCAGAAGGTGCGGGGGTTTCGCTCTCGCCGGCGGTTTCCGGCGCAGATACCTCTGCAGGTACGGCCTCTGTTGCAGGTGCTTCCTCTGCATAAGCCGCTGCGCTGAAGTTCACCTCAGGCTGGGGACCTACCACATTCCCTTCCTCGTCAAGCTCACCCATGCGCATTTTGTAGAACAGGGTTCTTGACTGGTAGATGTAGGGGCGGAGCCACAAAAGTGCAATGCCGCAGCTTATGATGGCAAGAAGATACCACCAGAAGAAGCTGAAGCTAAGGCAGAAGCAGCGCCACATATAGCCTTTCATGAGTTTTACGGATTCCTTTAAAGCGCCGAAGGCTCCGATTTCGGTATTCTCCGCAAGAATTGCGGGAACAAGGGCGAATGCGCAGTCAATAACAAAGGCAACTGCAAACAGACAGATAATCATAAATCCCATGAGAATGCAGCCCATTGTCTGAAAATCAGGATTTGCATACATGCACATAAAAATAACGATGAGTGAAACATAGAAAACAGCAGATGCCACAAGCACCGTAAGCGTGATCATAATGTTTGCGCCGATGATTCTGAAGGGGCGGTTTTTAAAGCCCCAGAACAGACGTCCAAGGTCTGCCTTTTTGCCCTCTGCAATGTCAAGGTGAAGCCTGTACATGCCGGTTCCAAGAATAAAGAGAACGCAGCCTGCCACAATTGCGATAACAAGTCCGAAGATTGCAAATCCCAAGATGAAGGGTTCAAGCAGGGCAAGAACCTCAGAGCCTGTCTCCTCTGAGCCGTCAAGCAGAGCATCAACTGCGCGGGATGCAGCTGATGCGAAAGAGCTTATTATGCTGATGATGACAAATGCAAGGATTGCCACTCCCCAGTTGCCCTTGAGATTCCTCCATGCTGCGTTTTTGAGTTTGCGCGCTTTTAATTTAATTTCCATTTTGTTTCCTCTTGATTTTTATTTTAGTTTTTGAAGCTGTGAATGGGCGCGGGGATGCGTCCCTTTCTGTTGATGAAGGCGTCGCAGGAATATTCGTTCACGGGCATGATGGGGGCATAGCCGAACAGTCCGCCGAATTCAACCGCATCTCCTACGTCTTTTCCGATTGCGGGAATTACACGCACTGCGGTAGTTTTCTGATTTACCATTCCAATTGCCATCTCATCGGCGATAATGCCGGAGATGGTGGTTGCCTTTGTCTTTCCGGGGATTGCGATCATGTCAAGTCCAACGGAGCAGACACAGGTCATCGCCTCAAGCTTTTCAAGGGTCAGGGCGCCTGCCTTTACTGCGTCGATCATGCCCTGGTCCTCAGACACGGGAATGAAGGCGCCTGAAAGTCCGCCCACATAGGAAGAAGCCATAACGCCGCCCTTTTTAACCTGGTCGTTGAGAAGCGCAAGGGCTGCGGTGGTTCCAGGTGCGCCGGCATATTCAAGACCGATCTCGCAGAGAATGTCCGCAACGGAATCTCCCACCGCGGGAGTGGGCGCTAATGAAAGATCCACGATTCCAAAGGGAATTCCGAGGGCCTCTGAAGCGTGGTGGGCAACAAGCTGTCCCACTCTTGTGACCTTGAAGGCTGTCTTTTTGATGGTTTCGCACAGTACCTCAAAGCTCTCGCCCCGAACTGACTCAAGGGCCTTCTTTACAACGCCGGGGCCGGAAACACCCACGTTTATGATGGCATCCGCCTCGGTGACGCCGTGGAAGGCGCCCGCCATGAAGGGGTTGTCATCGGGAGCGTTGCAGAATACAACAAGCTTCATGCAGTCTGCGGAATCATTGTCCTTTGAAATTTCGGCAGTCTCCTTTATGATCTCGCCCATGAGCCTTACGGCATCCATATTGATGCCGGTTTTGGTGGAACCGAGATTTACGGATGAGCATACTCTTTCGGTTTTGTGAAGGGCCTGGGGAATTGAGCGAAGAAGCATTTCCTCCGCCGGAGTCATTCCCTTTGAAACAAGTGCGGAATAGCCGCCGATAAGGTTCACGCCAACCTGCTTTGCAGCCTCGTCCATGGTGACCGCGAAGGTCGTAAAGTCCTCGGGGCTTTTGCAGCAGGCAGCTCCGATAAGCGAAATGGGAGTGACGGAAATTCGCTTGTTCACAATCGGAATGCCGATTTCGTTTTCTATGGTTTTGCCGGTTTTAACAAGGTCCTTTGCAAGGGTTGTAATCTTGTTGAAAACCTTTTCATTGCAGGTTTTAAGGTCTGAATCGATGCAGTCGAGAAGGCTGATGCCCAGAGTGATTGTTCGCACATCAAGGTTTTCCTTTTCGACCATTGCATTGGTTTCGACTACTTCTCGTAAGTTAATCATCTTCTGCCTCCGGACTAGATGCGGTGCATCATTTCAAAAATTTCTTCCTTCTGGCATTTAACCTGAACGCCAATCTCCTCGCCGATCTGCGCAAGTTCCTGCTGGCACTGGTCAAAAGCCTTCGTCGCATTTGCAATGTCTACAATCATCATCATATTGAACATGTCGCGGACGATGGTCTGTGAAATGTCAAGGATGTTGATGTGATTGTTTGCAAGATAGGTGCAGATTTTTGCAAGAATACCAACAGTATCCTTTCCCACTACGGTGATTATTGTCTTATCCATTTTTGTCTCCTTTATGGTTGATATCGTCTTCTTTTGGATTAAACCTCGATGCAGGCGGAAATTTCGTTCCGGCCTGCAATCTCAATGGGGAAATCCGAAGCCTTGTAGGCGCCGGGGCCCTGGTTTACCTCGAGTTTAACGCTTTCAAGAGCGAGGGCCGGGTAATTGTTTTCCTCTGAAAGGTGCCCTAAAAAAACATGCTTTGTGCGGTCGTTTAAAAGCCTGTCAAGAAGCTGCCCGCCGGTCTCGTTTGAAAGATGGCCGAACCTGCTTAAGATGCGGTTCTGGAGCTCGTAGGAATAGCGGCCGGCCCGGAGCATGTTTACGTCGTGGTTTGCCTCGATAAGAAGCATGTCAAGGTTTGAATAATCCTCAACGGTTTTTTCATCATAGCAGCCAAGGTCCGTCAGGACTCCCGCTGATTTGTTTTGGTCATAAATGCGGAAGGCGCAGGGCTCTGCCGCATCGTGGCTTACGGAAGATGCCTTCACAAGAAGGTCTCCGATGTAGAAGCTTTCATCACAGGTGATTTCCGTGAAGGTGCTGTTTGAAAGGTCGCCGAGCTTTTTGGAAAGGATCGCGCGGTGGGTGCCTGCGGTGGTGAAAACCGGCGTTCCGTACTTTCTTGAGAAAACCCCAAGTCCGCTGATGTGGTCCGAATGCTCATGTGTTACGAGGATTCCGTCGATGTCCTCACCGGTAAGGCCCAGCTCGTTGAGGCCCGCCTCGATTTTTTTGCCTGAGAGGCCTGTGTCTATGAGAAGGTGGGTGCTGTCGGAGCCTACATAAATGCAGTTTCCGCTGCTGCCGCTTCTAATGCTGCAAAATCTCATCAGTCCTCCCAGTAAACCTCAAGCACATCGCCCTCGTTCAGAGGATCTGTGTAGGCCGAGTTTCTTGCTCCGTTGACGATGATTGCAACCGCGGTGCCCTTTTTGTCAGTCACGTCAAAACCGATTGCATCGAAAATGTCAACTATCATGTAATTTTCCTTGCCTCGGAGGGTGACGGGTTCCTTGTTGCAGATGACATTGATCTCGCCCTTAAACTTCTCCGGAACCTCCTCATATTCAACCTCTGCTGATGCGAAGGTTTCCTGAAGCTGCCATTCAACGTTGAAGTTTTCGTAAACCAGGGTATTCTCATCGGCAACACGATTGTTGACGAGAATCTGATGGTTGTCATCGATTTCGATGTCCATGAAGGCGATGAGCTGGGAAACGGTATAATAGCCGCGCACCTCGATGATATCGCCGTCCTGGATGTTGTAACTGCCGGGCTCAAGGGAGCCGTTTACCTCGATGAATTTCGGAACGGAAACGGGGGTGCCGTTTACGATGAAGGTCATGTTGGCCTTTCCGAACTCCTCAAGTCCGTCAAGACGAAGGCTTGCGGATGCGCCGGTCGTGGAGGGGGTAAGGGTGATGTAGCAGTTCTCCTCCAGGGGAGATGAAATGTTTGCGGGCTTGTCATTTATGGTGATGACTGCGCTCTCTCCCGCCTCCCCGCGTGCAACACGCTGTTTGCCGTTTATTGTATAATTTATCTCCTTGCCGCGTCTGGGGAAGATTTCCTCAGTGTCAAGGCCCGCCGTGATGGCGGCGTCGATAACGGTAAGGTGGTCGTTGTCGTAAATTTTGAGCATCTCACCATTGAAGTGGACCATGATGAAGTTGTTCTTCTGGTCGTAATAGTTGAGGCAGATGCCGATGGGGGTGACAATGAGGGGATCCTTCATGTCATCGCCGTAGATGAAGTCAATCTGGCCGAGAACCTCCTCGCCGCGGAGAGCCACACGCTCCTTGACAATGCCGAGCTTTTCCGCAAGGATTTCCGTAAAGCCGTGAACCTTTCCGCCGCCGCCTACAACGAAGCAGGCAGAAACGGTCTTGTCGCCGTTGAGCTCCTTGATGCGGTCCGCAATTCTTGTGGCCATTTCAGTAATCTGGTCATTCAAAAGCTCCCATACTTCCTTTGCGGGAATGGTGTGGGTGATGCTCATGATGTCAGTGTAGGTGACCTCATCGTCCGTGGTGGAAGCAAGCTTAATGTGCTCGGCCTCCTTGAAGGTACAAAGGTAATGCTGGACGATAATGTCTGTCATCTCATCTCCCGCGCAGGGAATCATGCCGTAGGCGATGATGCTGCCGTCACGGGTGATGCAGATATCGGAAGTGCCCGCGCCGATGTCAACAAGGGCGATGTTCAGCATGCGGAAGGCTTCGGGGATTGCAACGTTGATTGCGGCAATAGGCTCCAAGGTAAGATTTGCAACCTTAAGGCCTGCAATTTCAACAGCGGCATAAAGTCCGTCGACAACATCCTCGGGAAGGAAGGTTGCGATAATCTCCTCCTCGATTTCCTCGGCCTTGTGGGCCTCGAGGTTGACGAAGATTTCGCCGTTCAGATAATACTTTACAACGGAATATCCAACGCAGTAGAAGCGGTATTTGGTGTCGTTCTCCTCCTTGAGGATGTTCTGGGCCTTGTCGATTCCGAGAAGGTCAAGGGTGTGAATGTCCTCGTGGGTAACCTGGCGTTCCTCATCGAATTTGATATTGACGCGGGTGGTGATTGTGCGAAGAACACGACCTGCGGCAGCGATACATACGGAGGTCAGCGGGGTCTCGATCATCTCCTCCAGCTTTTCCTTGACATCGTTTATGGTCTTTCCCACGCGGCCGATGTCATGAATCTGTCCGTCAAGCATGGCGCGGCTGTTGTGCTCTGCGGAATACATGGCAACAACATGGAAGCCGTCCTCGTCGCGATAGCCCACGGTTCCCACAACGTTGCGGGTTCCGATATCAAGACCAAATACGTACTCTTTGTTTTCGTTAGACATGTTTCTCCCCTTTTGAGAATGATGGGGCTAGATCAGGCAGCTGATGTAGTCCGAAATCTGCTTAAAGGCACCTTCCTTTGTGCCGTTATTGTCTATTGTAATGTCACAGCGCTCCCGAAATTCCTTTTCCGAAAGCTGTTTTGCCATGATTGCTTTTGATTTTTCCGTCGAATAACCGCGCTTTTCGAGAAGACGCGAAAGGCGGGTTTCCTCTGTTGCGAAAATGTAGACCGTTTTGTCGCAGAGCTCATCGAGGCCAGCCTCAAACAGAAGGGCGGACTCAATGACAATGAGCCGGTCCGGATCCTCGTCAGTCTGGCGCTCGATTGCAAGCCTTATGGCCCTGTCGACCGCAGGATGAATGATGTCATCGAGAGCCATGCGCTTTGCGGCATCGGCAAAGATTATTGCGGCACCCTTCGGGCGGTCCATGATTCCCTCCGGCGTCAACGCATCGTCATTCCCGAAAAGCACGCGGATTTTCGAAAGCACCTTGGGGTCCTTTTCGCTGACCTCTTTTGAGATATCATCCGCAAGAAGCACCAGGGCTCCGAAATTTTCCTCGAGATATGAAATTACGGCAGACTTTCCGCAGCCTACCCCACCGGTTATTCCAATTATCATAGACTATTTATTTTACCATTTTTACAGATGATTATGCAAGGCTTTGAGGGCTTATTTTGCCTCGTACCAGGTAGCCCCGGAATGGGCCTCAACCTCAAGGGGCACAAGGAGCTTTGCCGCATTCTCCATCTCCTCGCAGAGCATTTTCGTAACAGCCTCCTCCTGCTCCTTCTTTACCTCAAGCAGAAGTTCATCGTGAACCTGCACGAGAATCTTAGCCTCCGCCTTTTCCTTTATGAGCCTGTCATGAACCCTTATCATGGCTATCTTCATAATGTCAGCGGCGGTTCCCTGAATGGGGGAATTCATGGCAACGCGCTCGGAGAAGGAACGCTTCATGAAATTTGAATTGTTGATATCCGGAACCGGGCGCTTTCTTCCGTAGAGACTTTCCACGTAGCCCTTCTGCCTTGCGCTTTCCACAAGATAGTCAAGATAGCCCTTGATGCGGGGATAGGTGGCAAAGTAGGTTTCCGTAAATTCCGCGGCCTCCTTCCTTGAGATTCCAAGGTCCTCAGAAAGGCCGAAGCTGCTCATGCCGTAGATTATTCCAAAATTGACAACCTTTGCGGCCCGGCGCTGGCTGTCCGTAACCTCCTCAAAGGGAACTCCGAAGACCTTCGCTGCAGTGCTCCTGTGAACGTCCTGGCCGTTGTTGAAGGCGGAAAGAAGAACCTCGTCCTGGGAAAGGTGGGCGAGAATTCGAAGTTCAATCTGGGAGTAATCCGCATCCACGAAAACGTAGCCCTCCCGGGGGAAGAAAAGTTTTCGGATTCTGCGACCAAGCTCCATGCGGATCGGAATGTTCTGAAGATTGGGGTCCGTGCAGGAAAGCCTTCCTGTTGCGGTGACTGTCTGCTGGAAATGACAGTGAACTCTGCCATCCCCCATAATGAAGGCCGAAAGCCCCTCGGCGTAGGTTGAATTGAGCTTTGAAAGCTGACGGTACTCAAGAACATCCTTCACAAAGGGATAGTCCGGTGCAAGCTTGTCGAGAACATCGGCAGAGGTTGAGTAGCCGGTCTTTGTCTTTTTGCCGCCGGGAATTCCCATTTTCTCAAAAAGAATTTCGCCGAGCTGCTTGGGGGAATTGATATTAAATTCCTCTCCTGTCTGCTCGTAGATTTTTTTCTCGATCTTTTCGATTTCACTGACAAGATTTCTGCCGTACTCGGAAAGTGCGATCTTATCAAGGGCGATGCCCTCCTGCTCCATGTCATAAAGCACATAGACAAGGGGCAGCTCGATGGTTTCGTAAAGGTTTAAAAGTTCCGTTCCCGCAAGGTCCGAAAGAAGGCGTTTTCCAGCCATCATGGCAACTGCAGCGCGGTAGCCTAGGATTTTCTGTTCGCCTGCTTCCTTTTTGTCGGGGACGAAAACTCCTGCATAAGTCATGCCGAGAGTCACCTCGCTGTATTCGGAACGGGTGGGATCCGCAACATAGGCAAGAAGTGCCGTGTCAACTGCAGTTTCGGCATCGATTGTAAGGTCGGATAGAATCTCCTTAAGGCCGATAACATAAACCTTTTTTGCCTCCGCTATTTTTCCCGCAAGACCTGCGAGAAGCATGGGGCGCTCAAAGGGCGTCTCGAAGGGAAGAAGCCTTATTGCAGAGCCGTCGTAAAGAGCAAGGGCATCCTCTGAAAGGGCAAGGGAAAACTCCTCCGGAAGGTCGTTTATGACCCTGCTGTGGGAATCCATGTCCTCGATGACAAAGAAGGCATCCTCAAGGGGATTCTGCTTTTCAGGCTCCTTGAAACGGGAAAGGAAATGCTTGAACTCATAACGGCGGCAAAGCTCATAGGCCGCATCTGTGTAGGGATCAGTAAATGCCATGTCGGAAAGCTGCGCCGGAAGGGGGGCATTTGTCTCGATTTCAACGAGCTTTCTGCAAAGCCTTAAGCTTTCGATGTTTTCCTCAAGGGCCTTCTGCGCCTTGGGCGGTTTGACGTCCGCCTTGTTTTCAATGATTGCCTCAACAGTGTGATACTGCTGGACGAGGGCAGTTGCGGTCTTAGGTCCAACCCCGGGAAGACCGGGGATATTGTCGGAAGAATCCCCCTGAAGGGCCTTTACCTCGATAAATTCCGTGGGGGTGACACCGTAAACCTCAAGGACTTCCTTTGCGTTGTAGTCCTCAATTTCCGTGCCGCCCTTTTTGGTCTTTGGAATGCGGATTTTGATATTGTCCGTTGCAAGCTGAAGAAGGTCGCGGTCACCTGAAAGAACCGTGACTGTCATGCCCGCCTTCTCTCCCATTTTTGCAGCGGTGCCGAGAAGGTCATCCGCCTCGAAGCCCTCCTTTTCCATGACGGTAATGTTCATGGCGCGAAGAAGCTCCTTCATAAGGGGAACCTGGGTGCGAAGGTCGTCCTCCATGGGCTTTCTTGTGCCCTTGTAAGCCGCGTACATTTCATGCCGGAAGGTGGGGGCCGAAAGGTCAAAGGCCACCGCAATGTGGGTGGGATTTTCCTCGTCGATAATTCTGAAAAGTATGTTCAAAAAGCCGTAGAGTGCGTTGGTTGGGATGCCCTCCGAATTGGTGAGGGCCGAGATTCCGAAATATGCTCTGTGGAGTATGCTGTGTCCGTCTACGAGAAGTAATTTTTCCATGGTGAGTTCCTTTTGTTCAAGTAATAAGTTTCAAGCCGCCATCCTGATTCGTGCGGGATTCCGTCAGTGGTTTTCCTGCATTTGGTTTCAGCAGTGCAATCAGATTTATTCTAACATATTAGGGGCTGTTTCTCACGCAAAATTACACAAGAGGCTCCCCAAAAGGGGAGCCTCACACCAACCGGAAGAGCGGGAATTGTCAGATGTAATTAAGTACGAGCCGTGTTTTGTAAATTTTGTCAAGGCAGTCAATGCTTTTGCGTGCCCTGCTGTACTCGTTGCGGTTTATGAAAAAAATGCAGACTTTGCTGGCGCCGTTGTGGGAGCCGCGTTTCCATATGGGAACGTATCTCCACTCCTCCTGAAAGGAGATGCCGTCCGCCATGAGGGCGTCCTTCGTGCGGCGGCTTACATGTTCATTTACTGCCCGGCAAAGTTCTACAGAATAGTCGTTGATCATTTGTGTTCCAGTGTAACGTTAAGGTTAAGGTTCATGCTTTCGGCAATCTTCACGAGAAAATCCAGGCTCGGGTTGTAATTGCCGCTTTCCATGCGGGAAATGTTGGATTTTTTAGTGCCCGTAAGCTCCGCAAGTTCCGCCTGGGTCAGATTCGATTCCCGGCGAAGGCGCCGCAGCTGAGAGGCGACATTTGCCCTTGCAAGCTTATTAAGTTCCGGCACTGTGCCGTTCTCATATCTTTTTTTCATTTTTCCCCCGACGCATTAAATGTTATCATATATGATAACTTTTGACAATAGTACTTTTGCAACAAATGTACTTTAAAATACAAAAAAGACCGCCTCCGTTTCGAGGCAGCCTTTCCGAAAAGACTTTATATCTTTAATTTTATTTATAAGCCGCGATTACATCACGCTCTTAACAACCTCTGCAAGCTCTGCATCCTTGCAGTTTGCGAAGAAGTACTCACTGAACTTCTCTCCTGCAAGGGCACCCTTTACAAGGTCGGCATCAAGTGCGGGAAGGATTTCCTTTAAGTCCTTGTGGGTTACAAGCTTAACCTGATCAAGGATTTTCTTGTTGCGCTGCTCGGGAACCACACGCTCCTTGGGATAGCCGCCGCCACCGGGTGCACAGAAAAGCTTCTCGAAGATGTACTCAAGGTTGAGCTCACCGCCCCAGCCGAAGTTCTCTGCAAAGGGAAGTGCAACACAGTTGCCGTCATTAACCTGGGTGAAAAGATATGCGTCAAGGGGTGACTCGATGTGTCCGCAAAGTACACCGGGGAAAGAGTTGCAGGCAAGCATTGCGCCCTCGCCTGTTCCGCAGCCTGTGATTACAAAGTCTGCAGCCCCTGAATTTAAAAGAACAGAAGCAAGAATACCGTTCTGAACGTAGGTAAGCTGTGCGCTATCCTCAGCGCTGTACATACCGTAGTTGAAAACCTCATGTCCGAGAGGCTCCGCAACCTTCTTCAAGGTCTCGAAAATCATGGCATTCTTTGCTGCCTGGCTGTTTTCGTTAATCAATGCAATTTTCATTTTAACCTCCTTTGTGCGATTGCCGCATTTGAAATCATTCTATCATATTGGCCGCGGGAATTCCATAGCGGACAAAGTTTTAGAGTGCAGGCCACATGGTGCCACGACGCAGTCATATCTCAGCGTGGCCGGAGTTGTATCCGCCGCAGACACGCTCCCGCTCTTGCCGCAGCGTAGCGGTACTAAATTCGCGCAAGCGCTCATTAAGTACCGACCCTGCTCTAAGGTCTGCTACGCGGATTACAAACTCCGGACGCGCTGCTCCCAGGCAGCGTAACAGCCTTGCCTTCGCGGATTACAAACTCCGGACGCGCTGTTTACCATCAAACAGTCTTCCGCCGAAGAATACCGTGGGCACAAGAAGAAGCAGCGATTTGGTAATATTGTCGGCGATCATGAAGTACCAGATAACGTTAAGGTTTGAACCGCCATATGCAACATAAAGCACAGTGGGCACGATTCTTATAAGCCACATTCCGATAAGCTCGGTGATGAATGGATAACGGCTGCGCCCAAGTCCGTAGAAAACACCCTCCGTGACAATTCGAAGGCCGTAGAAGGGCTCTGAAAAAGCAACAATCCGAAGCACTGCCGCGCCGATGAGGGCAACCTCTCCGCTGCTTGTAAAAAGATTCATAAGGGGCAGGGCAAAAACATAGAGCATAAAGCCGTTGAAAACCTGCATTCCGAAGGTCAGCAAAATGGCAACCCGGCAAATGTGGAGATATTTTGCCTTGTTTCCCTCGCCCCGGGAAATTCCGATGAGCGTGGTGGTAGCCGTCTTTATGCCATAACCTGCAATGTAGAAGATCTGCTCCGCAGTAACCGCGATGGAAAGGGCCGCAAAACTCGTGGTTCCGAGGCATGAAA
>R03__coassemble_287_pt1 | contig 30889 bp, 27 predicted proteins | sample R03__metabat2_high_PE_063 | metagenome-assembled genome bin R03 | reverse complement strand
CTCATGAAGCGAACGTAAGCATCCTCCTACTCCTCATCCCACGCGCACTCGGCAGCGTCACGCCAACTCATACTTCAGCACCTTCCGAATCTGCTTATCCGTCGCCACCGGATAAACCTCGTGCATATGGTCCACAATGCACTGCCATGAGGCCGCCGGGTTCTCGCTGTAGTTTGCTGCCACAGCATCCCGGCCCCAGAGGTGCTCCGGAGCGGCGTAGGCGGCCACCTTCCAGCCGTACTCCTCGCCCTTTTTATTCTTCCTCTGACGGAAGTCACAGTTGCAAAGGTAGGTCTGCATCATGAGGGCGGTGACTGCTCCCTCGAAGCCCTTCTCGCCATCCTTGCCGAAGCCCGCCAGCTTCTTGAGTTCCGCGGAAAGAATCTCGGAATCGAGCTTCTCCTCCATGAAATTGTCCATGATTTTCTTGTGTTTGCGGGGCGCCTTGCCGTCCTCGTAGAGGGCGTCGAAATCGTAGCCATCACGGCGGTAATTGGCAAAGACAGGCAGCCACTCCAGGGAGATGAATCCTGCCTTCTTGTCAAAGAATTTGCCGTAGGCCACTCTGCCGCTTCGGGCAATGATCTCCCGCCATATCCAGGGATCAACCTCAGGGTCCTCGCACCACCAGTACTCCGGCACGGTGCGCTCCTCCAGGGAAAAGCCCGGGATTTCATTTTTGAACAGAGGCAGAAAGCCCACCTCGTTTATGTATTCAATTGCCTCATCAACTGAATGAATGCACTCGGGGTCATCCCAGTCCACGCCGTACATTATCCAGGTTCCGTTTTCATTGCCCATTTTATCTCCTTCGAAAGTGCAACACTTCCGCAACACTCCATAGGTTATTATATCGTTGTTTTGCGGAAGTACGCAAGACAACATAATGTTTACCCTCCAATCAAACAGCCACCGCAGCATCTGCCACGGTGGCTGTATTTGTTCATAAGGCCATCATATAAAGTGGTATCGAGAGTATTCCATTCTCCTCCTCACCTATATTGCCATCGATACATTTGTACCCCAGGGTTATATCGTCGTTGTTTTTCATAAGTGTTCTTAACGATCCGGCTTTAGTATTCCCCCCTTTAACCTCAATGGGAATTACCTCACCATCTTTTTGAATAATGATATCGATTTCACTTTTTGTTGTTTCATTTTTATAAAAATACAACTGATATCCCTTCTTGTAGAGAGCATCAGCTATAGCGCATTCGTATATGCCACCTTTTGAATTTCCAATCAATGTATTCTCAACTATATGCTGTTTCAGAGAAAAATCCTTCATAGCCAAAACGAAAGATAGATCCGTAGTGTAAGCTCTGAAAAAATCATCCCTCGAATAATCATCCAAATCAAACTTTACTGCTGTTACAAGTTTGGACTTGTGGACCATATCCGCACGAAGCAGCCACTCAAGACTTGAATAGTATTTTTGCGCACGGCCTCCATGCTCAACCTCCTTATATTGAAACTTATGGTTTTCCTTATCAAGAAGCTGCTTTGCAATGGAGAGATAGCATTTTTCTGCCTTAACCTTCTCCTCGGCAGACGCATAATGCGCAATGTCATACTGATATCCAAGAAGGAGGCTGCGTTGAATTCTGTCGATCTCAATGAAATTCTTTGTATCGACATACTTCTGTACTGCCTCCGGCATTCCCCCTACTGCGATATACTGTCTGTAATAGTTCATCATAGATGAATGGATTGCCTCGGGTACTGGCCGGCGTAATCTTAAATTCTCCCTAAGCGTGTCGATCATCTCAGAGGAAATATTCATTCCCCAAAGAAATTCTTCAAAATCAACCCCATACATTTTGAGATAATCAACATATCCCACGGGATAAGAAGATGCACGCTTATAGTCAATTCCCAAGAGGGATCCGGACGCGATAACATCATATCTGTTATCTATAGCCCAAAATTTCAGAGAAGTAATCGCCTCCTGGCATTCCTGTATTTCATCAAGGAAAATCAAAGTCTTTCCCGGAATTATTTCCTTGTCCGGAAATCTGAAACGCATAGCAATAACCATGGAATCCACAGTAAGATCACCGGAAAATATCTCCGCAGCAGAAGGCATCTGTTTGAAATTGATTTCAATAAGCTCCGCGTAATTTTCTTCTGCAAAGCGCTCAATCAAATAGGTTTTGCCGGTTTGCCTGGCACCCTGAACCACCAGACATTTCCTGTCCTTTGACTGTATCCAATTTTCAATATGGGCTGTTGCCTTTCTTTTAAGCATTCCTGACCTCGATTTTTCCGGTTTGTATCAACATTTTGGAAAGAAAGAATGTTGTTTCGTCAACATTTTAGAAAGAGAAAATGTTGTTTTATCAACATTTTGGAAAATTATAGCATCATCTGTCCAGTTAATCAAGCATTGTTCGTTCGCCTTTTTCCATAAAGCAGCGGCTTTGCAACCGTCTCATTGAACACTGTAATCAATGGTCCCATAAAGAATGCGGTAATGATGGTGCCGACTCCGTAGACACCGCCCAGGATTCCCCCAACTATGACACACACAAGGTCGGTGGCGATTCTTATGAAACGAAACTGGATTTTCTCCGGAGTCTTCTCATCGATTGTGATGGCGATAGCGTCGTAGGTTGACACTCCAAGATCCGCCGTAAAATAGAGAGCCGAAGACAGACACATTACAATTATTCCGATTGCAAGGCATATTATCCTCACGGCCATGGACGGCTCGTCCCCAATCATATGACGCAAAACCCTCTCCGAGAAATCCACAATATATCCCAGCAGAAAGAGATTGATGAAAGTGCCGAGGCCAATCTTCTTTTTGTTCACAATGAAAATCACAACAAGGGTCGCCGCATTAAGGATTGCATACCAGGTGCCAAAATTCAGCCCAAGCGGCTCCATGAAGGAATAAAACAATCCATGCACGAGCACCTGATAGGGGTCGACTCCGAAATTCGCATAGCTGAAAAATCCAACACTGACGCCGCAGATTGACACCCCCAGTATTGTCATGAGTATGCGCTTTATCATGGTTTTGTCTTTTAATTTATCAAGCAATTTCATAACACATTATCCATCCAGCCGCTGTCTTGCCACAAGGTCGGCGAAGAAGCCGTTCTGGCTGATGAGTTCGTTGTAGGTGCCGTCCTCAATGATTTTGCCGCCGTCGAGGACGATGATTCTGTCGGCGTTTTTGATGGTGGAAAGCCTGTGGGCAATCACTATCCTGGTGCATTTCAGGCCGTCGAGAGCGTCGCTGACATGCTTCTGGGTGATATTGTCAAGGGCGCTTGTTGCCTCGTCGAAGATGAGAATCTTCGGCTTGGGGGCAACCGCCCGGGCAATGAGGATTCGCTGGCGCTGGCCACCGGATACGCCGCCCTCGCCCTCGGAAAGGTGCGTCTGCATTCCCATGGGCATGTTCCGGATGTCCTCCGCAAGACCCGCCATCTCCGCAGCCTCCCAGGCTTCGTCAAGGGTGAGCCTCGGGGCCGTGATGGTGATGTTGCTGTAGATGTCGCCGGAGAACAGCTTGCTGTCCTGGATGACAACGCCCATGTTCCGCCTGAGGGACTTAAGGTCAAGCTGGTTTATGTCCTTGGAATCGTAGTAAATGCCGCCCTTCTGTGGTTTTTCGAACCCGAGCAGAAGCCTTACGAGAGTGGACTTTCCGCAGCCCGTCTTGCCCACGATGGCAAGATACTGGCCGGCCTTTATCTTAAGGGAGAGATTGTCCAGGATGTAGGGCGAATCCTCCTCGTATTTGAAGGAGACGTTGTTGATTTCGATGTTGCCGCTCAGGGAGGTGACCATCTTCCGGTTCTCAGAAACCTCGGGCTCCGCGTCAAGGATGGGCTTGATGAGCTCGAGGACAGGCTGGATCTGCGCGATGTTAAGCACGATTCCCGCCAGGGAGCTGAAGGCGCCGGACACAGCTCCGAAGGCAACGTTAAATGCGTAGTAATCCGCAACGGAAACCTTGGTTTTGATGGCGAGCCAATAGGTCACAAGGGTTCCCGCAAGACTGATGGTAGTGATGATGACGCCGCTTGTCTTTGCAATAAGGGGCGGATTGTAGGTGAGGCTTGCGTTCTTTGCGTAGGTGCTTCCCCATTTTGCAAAGGCACGCTTCTCGGCGCCCGCAAGCTTTATCTTCTGGATGCCCGAGAGCATCTCGTAGCTGACAGCGGTTTCCTTTGCGCCGAGCTTGAGAAGCTGACGGTTAATCTTAATCTGAGTCAGGGATGATGCGACCGTCACGGCGATGGTCAGCGCCAGAATGACAAGGGAGGGCGCCACCAGGGCCGGCGCATATTTAAACACCTGAGTCAGGTAAACAAGGGAGAAAACCGAGGTCAGTCCCGTTGAAAGCACGATGTTTACAAAGGTTCCGCAGAGGCTGTTGATCTGGGACTGGTAGTTGCTCAGCTCGCCGGATGAATAATCCCTGAAAAAGCCGGCGGGCAGTGACAAAAGCCTCATCATGGTCGCCGCCGAAACCGAGGCGTTCATCCTGACGTTTACCCGGTTCAGGATCAAGCTCTTGATTGTGCCGAAAAGCAGCGAGCAGATTCCCGCGCATGCCAGGAACACGGACACCGCAAGAAGCATGGATGTGCTCTTCTGGGGAATAATGGTTCCGAAGAGCTGCCTTGTAAGGGCGGGAGTCAGCATGCCCACAAGGGAAACAAGAAGGGTTCCTAAGGCCGCGAACACAAGGTCCGAAACCGACAGGGTGCCGAGGGTGTATACCATAATGTCCTTTATGGTCATTTTCCGCAGGGGGAAGGGCTTGTAGAAGGTGTAGGCCTCCTCGCTGATAAGGTGTTCGTTCCTGCGGTTCACATGGACCCTTTTTCCCTTAGTGTGGTCATAGAAGGTGTAGCCCACAAGCTTGCCGGGAATGAGGGCAACCGCGCTCTCATCATCAGTCCTGGTGGCGAGCATGGGCCCGATTGCGTCCTTGTACCAGCCCTTTTTCAGGGCAACATGACGGCGCATGATTCCGTGAGGCCTTGTCTGGTACTCGATGACGTCCTCATACTCCGTAACCTTTGCGGGAACCTCCTCATACTTGAATCTGTAGTATTTCAGGATTTCCCCCAGAGCATCCTCTGTGTTCTTATCATTCTTTAAGCTTTTGGCAACCCTGCTGCCGAGAACCGCCCCTGCAATGTCTGCGAAGGCGTCCTCGAACTGCTCCTCTTCCTTAAGCTTTCTAGTTTTTATCTGTTCATCAAACCAGCCCATCTGAGGCTTCCTCCATGATTATTCGTTAGAAACGAGCCTGGTGTAGGCTCCGCCGAGCTTGTACAGTTCCTCGTGAGTTCCTCTTTCCACAACCTCTCCATGCTCAAGTACCAAGATTTCGTCGCAGTCCCTGATGGTTGAAAGTCTGCGGGCGATTACCATGCAGGTTATGCCGCGGTCCTTGATCGAGTTTACAACCTCGTACTCGGTCTTTGCATCAAGAGCGCTGGTGGCCTCATCCATAATAATGATGGTGGGGTCCTGGGCAAGAACCCTGGCGATTTCCATTCGCTGTTTCTGTCCGCCCGAGAAGTCCTTGGCGCCCTCAATCATCTTGTGCTCATAGCCGCCGGATTTCTGGATAATATCACTGTGTATGCCCGCGTCCCTTGCGGCAAGGATGACTTCAAAGTCCTCAATGGAGTGGTCCCACATCCTGATGTTCTCGGCAACCGTGTCCTCAAACATGATGATGTCCTGGTCCACGACTGCGAGGGAACCCTTGAAGACGCTGCGGTCAATTTCGGAAATAGGCTTGCCGTCGAAAAGGATCTCGCCCTCCCAGGGGCTGTAGAGTCCCGAAATAAGCTTTGAAAGGGTAGACTTTCCGCAGCCTGAAGCGCCGACGAAGGCAACCTTGCTGCCAGGCTTTACCTTCATCGAAAAGTCCTTGATGACAGGGTCGCCAAGGGGTGCGTAGCCGAAGGTCACATGCTTAAGCTCAACCTCGCCCTTAAGTTTCTCGTAGGATTTATTTTCATCGGAATTGTCCGCGCCCTCTTCATTTTCAGCCGCAAATTCCTTCGTCATGGGGTCATCGGGATATTCCATAACATCCTCGATTCTCTCCATGGAGGTGCGCATTTCGGTTATCGTCTGGCTGGCGGAAATAAGCTCCATGGCAGGAGCCGAGAAGGATGACAAAAAGCCCTGGAACGCCGTGAGGGCACCGATTGTAAATTCGCCCTGAATGATGAGATACGAACCCTGTACCAGGATGAAGGTGCCGAGCACAGAAGAAACGATGGAGGGGATAAGGCCGATGTAGGTGTTGATCTTCGTGTAGTTAATCTGGCCGTTGTTGACGCTTGCCTGGTAGCCGGACCACTTCTCGAAGAAGCCGTTCTCCGCGCCGCTGGACTTGATGGTCTCCATCATCTCGATGCCGTTGATTGTGGTGGAATAAAGTTTTCCCTGGTCACGCATGAGAACGCGGGTGGTGTTGACGCGCTTTTGAGAGATGAACCGCGCGACGAAGAAATTCAGGATGATCGACACAAGTCCCGTAATGGTCAGCGCCACGCTGTAACGTAGCATGACAACAAAATAGAAGATCATCATGCCCGTGTTGATTGTAAGGGGCGCAAAGGTGTTTACAAGAGTCTGGGCGATATTGGCGTTAGTGTCCTTGCGCTGCTGGATGTCGCCCGCCATTCGCTGTGAGAAGAAGCGCATGGGAAGATGAAGCACCTTCCACATGTAGGAGGTGCTTCCCACCACGTCGAACTTGCCGCTGATGCGGAGGGAAACAATCCTTTCAATCCAGGAAATGACCGCCTCAACAATCGAAATGGCCGCCAGGAATACGAGGAAGGATTTGACCCAGGCCGGCTCCTTGCCGGGAAGAAGCTCGTCCATGAACACGCGGGTAAAGCCCGGCTGAATGAGACCGAACAGGGATGATATAACCGTTGTTATGACAATGAAGGCCATGGATGCCGCCGTGCCCTTCATACGTTTTTTCACAAAGCCCATGATGGACTTCTGTCTGCCGCTTTTTGAGAAATCGTCTGTGGGCTCGAAGAGAAGGGCAACGCCGGTGAAACCCTTGTCGAACTCCTCCTCGGTCATGGTTATGTTTCCCCTGGCGGGATCGTTCACGTAGACCTTGCCGTTTCTAAAGCCTTTGACCACAATGAAATGGTTGAATTCCCAGTGGGCAATGCAGGGGAACTGGCCGTCGCTCTTAAGCTGCTCGGGCTCAAGCTTGTAGCCCCGGGCCTCCAGGCCGTAATTTCTCGCCGCAAGAAGCACGTTTTTTGCGCTTGAGCCATCGCGGGAAACACCGCAGTCCTCACGGACCTGCTCTAAGGGAATCCACTTTTCGTAGTAAGCGAGGACCATGGTAAGGCAGGCCGCACCGCACTCCAGGGTCTCAAGCTGCATGACAACGGGAACCCTGGCAACGCCCTTTTCCACAGGTTTTTTAATTTTTGCTGACTTTGCACTCATTAATGTTACCGCCCGTTACTGCATTACGTATTTGAAAGGATGTATGCGTTTGTTGATGATCCAGCCATCGTAGGATCCCTCGGGAAGGCTCCAGTTGAGTCTTACCTTGTAGACCCAGACACTGCCTGCCTCATCGCCCATCATGTGAAGGACATAGGAGCCCTCCTCGGTTTCCCCCGTAAGTTCGATGGGGAAATGGGGAACGTCGCCCATGGTGTAGATTTTGCCGTTGATGCGGATCTGGCGGCCCTCAAGGGCTGTGGAATAATAATCCTCCAGCACATAGCAGTAGGTGTCCTTTCCGTCGGAGACCACCGGAGTCATGTCGGTGGATTCCATACTTCCGAAAATGCCCCAGAAGCACACGCCCACAAGCATGACAATGACGGCCACAAGAATGAGCCAGACGCTGGGGCTTGCGACCTTTAAATATTCATCAAGCGATTCGGGAGATGAAATCCTGTCGAGACTTTTTTTCCTGAAAATTTCCTTTCCCAATTTCGTATCCTCCAAAGGTTAAAATTTATTCTGCTGCCGCCTTGACGTTGGAATTATACTCCTCGTCCACAAGGGCTTTTGTTTCAATGTCCTTTTCAAGAAAGGCCTCGTAGGCCTCATTCCACTCCGACGCGTATTTATCGTCCAAGGAGCGGTCCGGTATATCGTAGTTCTCCCTGATATACTCGCCCACGAGCTTCGTGTACTTGTCCGCGCCATAAACATTCACGTGGCCGGTGTCGTAAAAATCTTTGGCAAAATCTATTCCCATCTCCTCATAGCAGAGGTTTGTATTCAAAAACTTGTAGCCATAGGAATCGACTATGTCACCGATGTAATTGTTCTTTTCCTGCTTCAGCTCGCTCATGGGAGCTGGGCTCACCACGAAAAGCACGTCCACATCCTGAGTCTTGAGATAGTCAAGAAGCCTGCGCAGGTACGCTTCCTTTTCCGGCTCCAGCGCCTGACGTTTCTCCGCCTCAATCTCCCCGGGATCCGGAAGGATTATGTTGTAGGCTTCATCCGAAAACTGGAAGCCCTTATTGTCTGTCGCAGCATTGTTGTTTACATGCTCCCAGGACTTCTCTTTTCCGAGGGCCTCTGTGTTTGTATGATACTTTATAAGGTCGACGAAAAACGAAAGATTTTCCTTATCAAAGATGTCCGCTCCGTAAAACTCCAGGGCATCCTTTACCGTGAGAAGTCTGTTAACCCCGAAGTCCATGGAATCCGCCATGTTTCTGATGCCCTGCTCCGCATCCTCGAGCCCCTCGTCTCCATAGGTGAAGGGTCTCATATCCAGAACAAGCAGCTTCGGATCCTTCTTCGCAAGCACATCCTTAACGGCGCCTATTGTGACGGGCATCCTGTAAGCGCTTGTGGCGTAATCATAGGACAGCATTCCGTATTCCTTCCAGGCGTACAAGGGTTTCCAGTACACGGCGGTGGAACTTCCGCCAATGCAGACAATGTCAAGGTCACCCTCCCGGCTGATGCCGCCCACATTGTCACGGCTGTAGGAAACACGGCGCAGAATATATGTCAGATGCACGGCGATGAAACATATGACGATTATGAAAACAATCGTTTTTATTATGTTCTTTATCCGGTCTTTCAAGATTAAAATCCTTTGTAAATAAATTCAGCGGCGCTGTAGCCCGGCCCGTATTTTCCGTATAAAACAACGGCGAACAACAGTACAATCCACACAAGCCAGCGGAAAACGATATTCTGCTTTGCAACAAGCTCACGGATGGATTTCTTTTCCCTGATGGAAATGACCGCTGTCACAAGAAGAACGAGAATCGAAACCTGAAGAACCCTGTAATCCTCGGTTGAAAGCCCAAGCTCATCCACCGGGTCCGCAAAAAGAATCCAGGGATTCCAAACCGCGAAGGCATTCTTCCACATGCCAAAGCCGCTGCTTAAGGAATCCGCCCTGAAGAAGGAAATTCCAAAAGCCGCAAGCAGGAAGGTTCTTATCATCTGGAAAAGGCTCCAGCTGAAAGTCTGGTCGTTTATTCGAAGAAGCTGCTTTATTTTTGCAAAGGCAGGCTCGAGAATCTCGCTTAAAACAATAACAATACCCATGTAAAGGCCGATTCCGAAAATGTAATTGTAACCGCCGCCATGCCAGAGGCCGATCAGAAACCAGGCGATTATGAGGGCCGTCCAGGTGGGGATTTTCTTGCCCTTCTTCTTGCCGAATTTTTCCCTGCAGACCGAACCGTATTTCTGGAAAAGTCCGGACTTAAGGATGGGGTAAAGAATGTACTCCTTGAGCCATCCGCCGAGGGTTATGTGCCACCTGCGCCAGAATTCAGACAGAGTTTTGGAGTAGAAGGGGAAATTGAAGTTCTCCGGAAGCTCCACGCCGAAAAGCGAAGAGACGCCCATGATGATATCGATGCAGCCGGAGAAATCGGTGTAAAGCTGAAGGATGAAGGCCATCGCAGCCAGAGGGACATAGAGTCCGTTGAAGGTATTGCTGTCGGAATAGACGGCTGTCACATAGACCGACAGTCTCTCGCTTATGACAATCTTCTTGAAAAAGCCCCAAAGAATCCTCTGGACCCCAAAGCAGAATCTTGTGTAATCAAAGCTTTTTGCCTCGAAAAGTTCCTTCGAGGTGTCGTTGTATTTTAAAATAGGGCCGGAGGTCAGGATGGGGAAATAAAGTCCGTAGGTCAGGAATCTGAAGGGATTTTTCTGAACCTCCACAGTCCCCCAGTACACCTCGCACACGTATGAGATGAGAGTGAGAACAAAATAGGACAGTCCGATGGGCGCTGCAACCTGATACACTGAAAGGCTCATGCCTGCGCCAAGGGCTCCTAAAATTTTGTTTCCGGAATTGACAAAGAAAATCTGCTCCTTAAGGAACAGAAGGCTTCCCACAAGGGACACTACCGCAACCGCAAGAATGGCTTTGGAAATTTTGCTTTTTTCTTTGTATCTGTCGATCAGCAGCGCGGCAAGATAGGTCCAGAGCACAATGCCTATGGCCATAGCCGCCTGCTTCCAGCCGCCCGCCGAAAACAGAAATACGCCGCTTGAAGCAAGCAGCGCAATCCATCGAAATTTAGCCGGAAGAATATAGTATATCAGTATGGCAACTGCCACCATCACATAAAAACTTACTGATGTAATACTCATAATTTAAATTTTCCTACTGGACCCTCTTTAAAATGACATCCATCATCTCTCCCACATTTTTGAAGCTGTTCACCTCGCCCATGTTGAATTTGATGTTGAACTTTTTCTCAACAGCAACAACCAGATTGATGTGCTCAAGAGAATCCCAGTCCTCAATGTCATCTGCTGTCGTTTCGTCATTTACATTGATGTCCTCATCGTCGAAAACATCCTGAAATACCTCGTCAAGCTTTACGTAAGCCTCTTCTCTTGTCATTGTCTAATCCTCCACATTTATAACCTTGTTTTTGTTTTCATAATCGGAATTTATGCTGAAGATCCATTCCGTATTTCCCTGCTCATCCTCGGAAATTTTCTCGAAGCCCTGAGTCCTGTAGAATTCCCTGACCATGGCATTCTTCGCGGTGGGATAATAATAGCCGTGAATTGTCTTTATGCCCTTCTCCCGGCACCGCTTAACCAGCGTATCCATCATGGCAAATTCCATATCCCGCTTGAGAACCCTGCAGCTCATGATCCAAAGATCGATCTGGCATTCCTCGCCGACCTTGTGGCCAATCACAACGGAAACGACGCCGTTGTCACCGAATTTGTCGATAAGCTTTCCGTAGAGGGTGATGTAATCTCCATCTGCGGCAAGTTCTTCTATCTCCGCCTGGGTGTAACGGTGGGTCGTAAGGTTGAACTGGTTGCTCTTGTTGGTAAGCTGGGCAATGCGCGCCATGTAAATGGGCTCGAAGGGCTTGATGATTCCCTGCATTTCGAGGGAGAGCAGATACTCGGTGTAATCCGCAAAGCTTGCCTGAAGCTCCGCGCGCCTTGCATTTTCCTTGTACATCTCGTTGCGCTTTGCATCGTCAGCGGAGATGGTGGTTGCCTCGAAATAACCGCCCCTGTCGATGTTCTGAATGTACTGATGAACCTCGCCGATCTCGGGGGCAATGACGCCGGGCAGCTGCTCCGTGACAATGTGCCTTTCAGCGGGATTATCGTCGATGAAAAGCAGGCTCTCGGGCAGAAGATTCAGACCGTCGGCGATTTCCTTAAGGTTCCGGTCCTTGGGATTCCAGTTTGCCTTGATGCTGACAAAATCGTCCTTGTGAAGCTCGCTGTCCGGGTGATTAAGGCCCGCAAGAGCGTTCTCCTCCTCGTTTTTCGAATCGATATTCAAAATCACGCCAAGCTGGGTGTGCTCCTTGATGTAGCGCTGGAATTCGGAATAAACCTGACCTTCCGACTCCTCCGGTCCGAGAATGATGTTGTCGACTCCATCGTCGCCGATGACACCGCCCCAGAGGGTGTTGTCAAGGTCCAGCACGAAGCCCTTTTTGTTTTTGCCGAAAATGGACTTTATGATGTTTGCAATGTTGAACGCCAGATAGGGAATGGCGTTGACGTTCATTGCATATTTATACATGTGGTAGTAAAACGGGTCGGACCATTCCTTAAGACCGTAATCTGCGGAAATGTAATTTATGTCGCAGATGAAGAAATTGTCGTGAGTCTGGGCATAGGAATAAAATTCCAGATTAAGACGGGTCAGGAAATTGACCTTGCCGTGGATGTCGGATGCATCCTTATTGCCAAGCAGGCGATAGAAGGGCATCTCAAAATTGTTCTGGATGATGGGGCATTTGTAGCGCGCCGCAAGGCTGTCCCATATTCCGTAGAACTTGCTCTTCTCGTTTTCTATGAGCTTTGCGATTTCCTCCGGGCCGTCCTGCATCACCGGATAAGAAGTGATGTTGCGGTTTGAGGTGCATACATAGATGATGTCCGGCTTAAATTCCTCGATTTCCGGATTGTCGAACATGGCATCCTGATAGTACTGGTTGTATTCGCTCTCGTAAAATTCAGGCTCGATTCCGTTGTTCAGAAGGAAAAGCTCCAGCATGAGCTTTATGTTGCTGGTGGTGGAGCCTCCGAGAATTGCCACATGTTTTTTCATGCGCTGGGTGCCATCCGCCAGAAGCTGACGCTTTATACTTTTCTTTTTGGTTAATATATATTCGGCATCGAACGGGTACTGAAGTTCCTTCATCTTGTTCTCCCTAATATAAAAAGGCATTTGTCGTTATAGTAACACAAATGCCTTTTCGGTACAAGTTTGGCCGTCGTTCAGTTAAACATCAAATTCCTCAAGCAGGTCAAATATTCCGCGAATCTCAACGTGGCCGTTTTCAAGGTAGAAAAGCCCCATCTCCCAGCCGTTCTCGTCATACATTGACATGAGGTCCGGCTCGGTTTCGCGGAGCTTCTTTTCAACGGCCTCATCCTTCACCAGCTTTACGCGGCCGTCATAGCGCATGAACTCATCGCCCTGAAGTGCAAGGATCTCAACCCTGGGATTTGCAAGCAGCTGTCTGTAAACCTTCTTGAAGGTTCCGCAGCCGAAGTACACCTTATCGCCCACCAGCGCATGGAAGCCGAAGGGGCGTCCCTTGGGCTGGTCGCCCTCTGTTGTCAGGAAATAAAACAGGCCTGCCTTGTCAAGATAATCATTTACTTTTTCAGCATTCGTCATAAGTTTGTCTCCTTTCGATATTCTTACACTCCTACGTGTTGTGACTCCGATATAATTATGTTATTATATCACAACGCAAAAACAACTAATAGCAAAACGCCCCCATTGGCCAACGGGGGATTTGATGAAACAATGATAAACGCCTTAATCATAGCTAATATATTTTCATTCATTTCAGCCTGCTTCACGGTGGCATCTTCCTGGACCAAGGACCCGAAGCGCACCTACTTTTATCAGGTGCTGCAGTGCCTTGTCTATGCCGCGGCGGCATACTTTTTCGGCGTGTACTCGACCATTGTCATGATGCTGATCAATGCCTTCAGGAATTACCTGGTCGCCGCTTCGAAATACACTGTCAGGTGGATGGCGCTGTGCAGCGCCCTGTCGCTGATTGTCGGCCTTTGGGTTAACGGGCACAGCCTCGCCGGCTACATATCGATTTTTGCGACGGTTTATTATACCATCGCAAGCTTTTATCTTGTGGATGCGAAGGCCGTAAAAATAAACGTGGCCATCGACCTTACGCTCTGGCTGATTTACGACATTCTTGTAATAGACATATCCTCAGGCGTCGTGGACCTGGTGAGCGTGATACTGGCGGTTGTTACCTTCTTTCGCATTTGTCGTGATGAAAGATCAGCATGATTTTCATTTTCTAAGCCCGTACCGCTTTATAATTTCCTCATATTCACGGTAGGCCGCCTCTGCAGCAGCCTCCTGGGAATAATACACCTCATTTAAGGCATTTTCTCCCATTGTCCTTACCCTTTCCGGCGAGGATGCAGCATGTGCAAGAGACTTGCCCAGGGACCGGGCGCTGTTTTCTGTCAAAATGGCATTGTGACCGTCTGTCTTGCCCTCCGCAGCGCAGCTTCCCTTTATGAGCACGCTGGCTGTGGCGCAGGCGGCAGCCTCCTTGACCACAAGGGGGTCATTGTCATATATCGATGGAAGTATCAGAAGGTCGGCCCGCGTATACCAGGCTCTCAGACGTTCGCAGTCATAAACCGGGCCCACAAAGATGCATTTGCCGTCGGCTTTATCCGTAAGCCCCAGACGCTCCGCCTGCCTTCTTATCCTTCTGTCGTCCGGCCCCGAGCCCACAAACACAAGTCTGAAATCAATACCCCGTCGCTTAAGCATTTCGGCAGCCTCAAGCATCATGGGAATGCCCTTGCACCTGACCATTCTGCCTACAAACAAGAAGACCGGCACATTCTCAGGGATATTGAATCTGTCTGTTTCCTCTCTGACCTTCTGCCCGGACACCGGGCCTCTTGGAAAGGCCACCCCGTTTCGCATTATCTTAACTTTTTTATTGACGCCAAGCTCCTTAAGATGGGCGGCCGTGCCTTCATTTACGCACCAGATCTCATCGCAGCATTTTATATTGTGCACCATAATCCGGGTGGCAGCCTTAGCCACTCCATTTAGCTTAAGCACCCTTTTTGCGTCAATGTCAATCTTGGTATGATACGTGTATACTACCGGAATGTGCAGACGCTTTTTTACTCTCAGCGCAAGGAGAGTCGATACAAAGGGAAAATGGGCATGCAGAATATCGGGCTTAAACTCGATGATTTTTCTGACGGCCTCCTTATCATAGGGTTTGCCGCAGCGATAGCCGGTGACATTGCTCAAAAACCTCGTGCTCCTGTAGGGTATTATCTCAAAGGGATATCTGCCGTAATCCACATCGGGATACTTTGGGATTGCAACCACCGTTTCGCAACCGAAGCGTTTAAAATTTTCTGCGTAGCTTATTATTACCCTTCCCACGCCATCCACCGCCGGCGGAAAAGAATCATTAAGAAGACAAACTCTCATAACAAAATTCCCTGCAGCAGGCCTTACCTGCTGATATCTGTAAGCTTAAAGTCATCGATCTTTTTAAGCGAAATCCTGCACATCACAAAGCTCAGGACCGCCGTTCCGAATATACCGCAAAGGCAGCTGACAAGGTCGGGCTGTTTCAGGAAGTAAAGGGACCCGCTCTCAAAGCCCCTTACAGTAAGGATTCCAAGGGCCGTTCCAAGCACGGTTCCAAGAATAATTCCGATGACTGTAAGCACAATTGTGTCGGTATATATGTATTTCCTGACATCCTTTATGTCAAAGCCGTTGATGAGCATGACTATCAGTTCCTTCTTTTTCTCATCGATAAACTGCCTTAAAAGATTCAGAAGAACCAGCACGGACATAACCACCGCCAAAACCACATATATGATATCAAGGACAGCGGAAATACCCTCGAAAACGCTGAAGTTCAGCTTCTTGGCGGCATAATAGTCATTCGTCATTATGTATCCGTCAAGCTCTGAAAGTTTCTCCTCGAGCAGCTTCATGTCCTCGTCTGAAATGCTGATGAGGAAGGCATTGTACTTTGCTTCAATGCCAAAGGCGTTTTCATAATCCTCGCCAGTCATGATTATGGTATAAAGTGGCAGATAATAATCCATAAAGCCGTCCACCGGAACGTCAACCTTCTCCCCGGTTATGGTGGTCACCTCCACGTCAGTGCAGTCACTTCCGTTATTCACCTTATAGCCATAGCCTATCCAGGTGCCCTCATAGGGGTCCTTTCCGGTCAGGTTTTCACGCTCCGATATTGTAAAGGCTTTTCCGAAGTTTTCCCCATCATCGGATACAAATATGTTGAGAAGTCCAAGGGAATCCCCCTGCTCCTCCACCATGTCGTACTCATATCTGCAATTGACCGCTATGTCGGTGTATTGACCAAGGAGGCTCTCCATCTCCTCCTTCGTTCCCTCCTCGGAGTTGTCGTAATATACGATGTGGTCAAAGTGGCAGTACTGCTTCATGTGTTTTGAGAAGCTGTTTGACACCGACCTTCCGTAGGTGAGAGCCGTGACAATAAGTGCCGTGCAGCCCATGACTCCTATGACAGTTCCAACGATCCTTCGCTTGTCGGTAAAGGCATTGTTGATGATCATCTTGTTGAGGAAACCGGTCCGCCTGTATATGCCAAGCTTTTCGTAAAACCTGGTCCTGCCGGAGCTTTGGGAAACATCTGCCAAAAGCGTTATGGCGCTCTTTTTAAGAATGCCGATGGTTGAGACGTATGTAACCGCCAGCAGGATGATGAGCTGGATAATTGAAACCGCCAGTGCCGTCTTTACATCAAAAAGATGGGCAAAACCATCATAGGGATAGCTCACCCCGAAAAAGTTCAGTATAAGGCACTCGCTTCCATAGCCTAGCCCGAGGCCTAAAATGCAGCCGACGAATGCGGCAATGCCCGTATAGAGAAGGTAGTAAAGTGTTACCTCGTTCTCGGTAAGTCCCAGGGCCTTCTTTGCGCCTATGAGCTTCATCTGTGAAAATACAAGCCTTGTCACGGCGCTGTAGCATACCAGCACCCCGACTATGAAAAACAGTCCGGCAAGACTATATCTTATGCTGCTAAGGACAATGCCGATGCTCTGGGTAACCGTCAAAAAGCCAACCGACAGCCTTGTAAATGCCACAAGTCCGGCTTCCCTGTCGAGCTTCTCCATGCTTTCAACGGCTCTTGTGCCAAGAACGTAGTTTGAATCATAATCCTCCCTTGCGTCTGAGAGCATCTGCTTTGCCTTCTCAAGCTCCGACTTTGCGCTTAACAGCTCCTCCTCGCCGGCCTCAAGCTGTGCTTTTCCTTTTTCGTATTCTGCCTTCTTTTCATCTAAAAGGGCAATACCCTCATTTAATTCCTGCTCCTTCGCAGCATAGACGCTGTAGCCTGCGGCATACTGCTGCTCCCCGGCCTCAAGCTCATCCGTCTTTGACTCAAGAAGGGCAAGCGCCTCATCAAGCTGTTCCTTATAGTGGCCAAGAAGCCGCTTTCCGTCATATATTTTCTGCCGGCCGGACACTATCTTTTTATAGTCATCTGCCAGCTCTTCCTCCGCGTCCTCAAGCTTTTCATTGAAGTCATTTATTATACTGTCAAGGTCGCCTATTATTTCATCGGAAATCACCTTCAAAAGCTGTGTCGGATCCTCTGTTTCCGTGGCGGCCTTCACTGCGTCAGTGAGCATGGCGGTAAATGACGCATAGTCTATATCATGTTTCTCCGCCAGTACACCGAGGGTTTCAAGCTTATCCTTAAGCTGCATTTCCTCCACGTAGGACTCAAGCTCGGAAACGCTCACCTTTCCGGAAAAAATATCATCTGCAGCGCTTTTAAAGTCATTTCTGATGCCTACAAGGGTCTCAAGATCAGCCTTTGAATCTTCATAGGTTTCCTTTGCTTCATTGTACTCATCCGTGCCGGATTTGAGCGCCTTCTTTCCACGACTCAGTTTTTCAAGGCCATCAAGGTACTCCTTGTATTTTTTGTCATACTCTGCCCAGCCGGAGATCAGCTGCTGCTTTCCGTCCTCCAGCTTCGCAAGGGCTTCATCAAGCTCTGCCTTTGCCTGCGAAAGCATCTCCAGGCCGTTTTCGACAGTCTGCTCGCCCTCGCTTATCTGCGCATCAGCCTCCTCAAGCTGCTCCTGCGCCGATATGAGTTCCTCCTCGCCCGCCTCAAGCTCATCCTGCTTTTCATCTATTTCGGTCTGGGCATCGGAAAGCTCCTTTTCCGCCTCCTCAAGCTGAGTATTTATGGCCTTCTCAATAGCGGAAAGCTTTTCCCCTATCATGGCCTTCTTTGCGACGGCTGTGGCATCGATTGCTTCAAACACGCGGTCCGCCAGAGCACCTGCTGCCGTCTGGTATTCCTCTGAGGAATAGTCCATGTTCCTCAGGTCACTTCCGCTCACTATAACATCGGTATAGCCGAGGAAGCTGCTTTCATTGAAGGATGCCTCGCTCACAAAGAGTCCGGTATCAATCGTCATACCGTTGGTGGGAGCCACACCGTATACTGTCTGGTCATTGCAGGCGTATTCGGGGCTTATGACAAGGGCTGTCACCACAAATTCCGGTGTGTTCAGGTAAATCATGGGAGAATTATCCGTCTCCTGTGATGAACCCAGAAGCTCCGAAAGATCGGCCTCCTCCGTATCCGCATTGATTACGCCGGAGACGGAAACCTCCCCTTCCTCTCTGTCGCTTCTCAGTTCAATAACATCACCGAGCTTTATGCCCGTTTTAACGGCAAAGCCCCTGTCAACGGCGATCTCCCCGCACTCTGCGGGCAGGGTACCCTCCGCAACATACAGCCTGTCCAGTTCGTCGGTTATCTGTATTATCTTGGCCTGATAGACAGTGGCGCCAATGTTGAAATAGTCATAGACAATCTGCCTTCCTTCGGCCCTGTCCACACCCTCGGTGTTCCTTATGATGTCTATATCATCCTCAGAAAAACCGTAAGGAAAGGTAAGCTCCACGTCATGAAGGTTATACTTTTCTATGAAGTTGTTAGTCGATAGATTGAATGCACTGCCCGTCCAGGAAAAGCCCAGGAAAACTCCTATGCCAAGCATGACAAACATTATGATGGAAATGAATGCCACCCTTGTGGTCTTTATGCTCATGAGCAGGTCTATCAGATGCGTCTTTTTCACTTCGTATCCTCGCGCGTCCTTTACCAGCTGAGATCGCCCGCATGAACGGGATGGGCATTTATGGTCACCTCATAGGTGCGGCCGTTTTTTAATCTCAGGATTCTGTCTGCCATCCTGGTTATTTCCTCGTTATGAGTGACCATGACAAGTGTCGTTCCGGATTTTACAACCCTCTCAAACACCTCGAGAACCTCTACACTTGTCTCAAAATCAAGGGCTGCAGTGGGCTCGTCGGCAAAAATGATCCTGGGCCGTTTTACAAGGGCTCTGGCTATGGAAACACGCTGCTGCTGGCCGCCGGAAAGCTGGCCCGGATAGCGGTCCCTCTTATCCGAAAGTCCTACCATCTTAAGAGCTTCGTCCGAATCCATAGGGTCGTCCACCAGCTCACCTATCATATCAAGGTTCTGTACAGCAGTAAGGTTTGGCATAAGGTTGTAGCTTTGGAATACAAAGCCTATATCATGCCGTCTGTAGGCCGTAAGACTTTTCCTGTCGGCATTTATCATTTCCTTTCCCATGAATGTGAAGGAACCCTCGTCCGCCTGATCCATGCCGCCGATTATGTTGAGGAAGGTGGATTTGCCGCAGCCGGATTCGCCGAGTATTGCAAGAAATTCCCCCTCGTATATGTCGATATTCACCCCTTTGAGTATCTGTGTTGTAATCTCACCGCTCTGATAAGACTTGCGTATGTCACGGGTGCTCAAAAGGACCTTGTTAAACCTGTATTCCTCGGTAAGCTCCTGATTGTCAAGGATGGCTATGCCTATAAAGCCCGCCATTATCTCAAGGGCGTCCGCAATTTCCTCGTCAATGGGCTCTCCGCCGGCAAACCTGACCATCTGGACACAGCCGATAAGGTCGGAACCGCAGTAGATTGGCACGACTATCCCGGAGATTACCTCCTCATTTTCGAAGTCCACGTCGGTAATGGGATCATCGCCCTTCCTGTAGGTGAGGTTCTTTACGGTTTTTCCCGTGGATGCGCACTGTCCCACAAAGCCCTCCGTATTGCCGTGGGCTATGGAGGTAAAGTCATAGGGCCCAAACCAGAAGGATGGGCGAAGCATTGTCTTCTCACTGTTCTCCCGCCACAGGATGGACGCATCCGGCTCGAAAGACTCGTGTATGAGCCTTAGGCCATTATGAAGCGCCTCATCGATCGTGGATGATTTAGAGACGAGAGAGTTAATCTGACCTATAACTCTGTAATATTTGAACAGCATTTCATTCATAATTGTCGCTCCGATTAAAATCCGAACAAAGGCGCCCCGTTAAAGAGCGCCTCTGATTTTGCCGCAAAATTCTTAAGGATACCGCCGGGTTTCCTGACATGTTTCTATAAGCCCCCGGTAATTCCAATATTCTGGCCGGTCATGGAAGCCCCAGCGTCGGACAGCATGTGCGCCATGACAGGAATGACCTCCTCGACCTTGATATTTCTTCCAAGCGGGCTGTTGGCTGCGTTTTGCTGAACGATCAGCTCGGGAATTTCCGACAGATATTTTGTCTCCATCATGTCCGGAGACACTCCGTTCACCGTGATGCCCTTGTCCATATACTCCACCGACAGGGACTTCATCAGTCCCAGCAATGCGTATTTTACAGTCGTATAGGCCGACTGATATTTTGCAGGCATTCCCAGTGTGTTGTTTGTCAGCATGAAAACAATTCTGCCGTATTTCTGTTTGGACATGCCGGGAATGAAGGCCTTCAAAATGCTCACAATCGAATGAACAGAGACCTCCCAGCCCGATTCGAAGTTTTCCCAGGCGTCCTTGTGAAACTGCTTGCTGTATACCTTTGGGGCAGGTAAGTGCACAATGTTGTTTGGAAGTTTCCCGTTTGCTTTAATGGCTTCAATCATCGCCTCCACGCCGGCGGGCGAAGAAAAATCAGCCTGCAGCGGAAGGATCTCTGTTTCGGCGGACACCTCGTCAACAAGCGCCGCAAGATCATCGCTCATGTGAAAATACTGGGCATAGATAAGTTCATAATCCTTATAAACTTTTTTGATAAGCTGCATTCCCACTTCAGAGGAAGCCCCGGTTACCAATAATATTTTTTCCATAATCCTTATTCGAGAAAACCCACCTTAAGAGTTCCTCTTACCACCTTTTTCCCTGATTGATTTTTAATTTCCACACTGATGACTGCCTGGCGGACAGACTCATTCAGTTCTTTTACCTTTCCCGTCACGGTCAGCCTGTCGCCGATAAATACCGGTGATGCAAATTTGATTTCAACCTGCTGAATCAGACAGTACTTTCCCGGAAGGTACACACCGCCAAGGGTGGATATCAATGATGCTGACAGCATGCCGTAAACCACCCGGTCGGCAAATCCATGTTCCACGGCATATTCCTTGTCATTGTGCAGTGGATTGATGTCTTCCGTCGTTTCCAGAAACCGTCTCATGTCCTCCGCCGAAACCGTATGCTCAAAGGATTCCGATAAACCGATATCCAGGTCTTCGAATTTGTAAGTGTTCATTTGATTGCCTCCGCAATCCTCGCAGCGCCGCAGCCATCGACCAGGGACTGCATTTTGCTGCTTACAGTCATCCATCTGTGTCCATCATTTAAGCCTTCTATTTCCTGCAATATCCTTTCAAGGCATCCATCCATATCCTCCCGCACATCTCCTGCATAGGGGATGAGTCCTGCCTCTGAAAAGCCCTTAGCGATACCCAGCTGGTTGTCGGCAAGTGTGTACATTACCGACGGCAGCCCGCAGGCACACAGCTCGTAGGTGGTAGAACCACCCGCTGTAATGCAGATATCGCAGGACTTCATATAATCGCCCATATTCGGAATATTATATAAAAGGTGAACGGATGGGTCGGTTCCATACTCGGCCTCCAGTGTCTGCCTGTTTACATTAAAGGCTCCCATCACGCAGTAAAAGGTTTTATTTTTAAAGGCGGCTGAAGCCTTTAGCTTATGCAAAATATTCCCAAGCATATTCAGGTTGTCCGTTCCGCCGGAGGTGATAAGGATTTTATTAATACCTGAAAAGCTGCGGGGCTGCACACCTTCAAACTCATCACGAAGCGGAGCATAGGATGGTCCGAGCAGGAGTTTGGGGAGTTTTCCCTCATCACCATAAAGTTTCAGATAGCCTGCCTCATCGGCATAGATATTATAGTTGATCAACCTGCTCACAGGATATGGGAAGGCAGCAAGATCATCAATATAGGTCACCTCAGTGATGCTGTTTAGTTCTGAAAGGTATTGCTCGGTGACAAAATAGTCATCTATCAGGAGTTTTTCTATATTGCGCTCCTTTATAAGCCTGCACATGTCTGGAAGCTCTGACCCAAGGTCATTCCAGACAGAGTGAAGGCAGATGATTTCCTCCGCCATCTTCGGATTTCTCTCCCGGATAAACCCTGCAGTCTCTTCATCGGCTGCTATAAATATCACCCTGCATCCGGCAGAGCGCAGCTTCCGCGCTATGGAGAGACAGCGCATGACATGGCCGGTTCCTATTTTATTGTTCGCATCCGCGCGTATGTATATTTCTCTCATGCGTTTATCTTGAATGTTTGCCTATGCCAAGCAGCTTCCTAAAATCGCTTATCTTCATGTCATAGGAATCAATCATTTCCTTATACGAGAGTCCATCCTTAACCGAATGATAGCTTCCCTGACCCAACGCCTTTTTCTTCAATTCTCCCCAGGATTCATAGTGTTCCAGGGTCTTCATGAAAAGCTCCTTGGCAGCGCTGTCCAGCTTGTAATAGCTGCTGTGCAGAGTATCCTCCCCTGTAAAATCCACCATTTCCTGGGCAATGATATATCCCTTATCAAGTGCTGCATCCATGTAATGGATTGTCACACCTTTCGGAGTATCATCTATAATGCTCCACAGGTTCGGGTCCGCTCCTCTGTTAAAGGGCAGAAATGAATTGTGAATGTTAACTATATTTCCGGAGAGTGCAGCTATTATCTCGGCCGAAACAATGTATCGGTATGTATAGCTCACAGCGAGATCAAAATGCTGCGCAAGCACCCATGATAAATCAAGTCTCTCTGTTGTAGTAATCACCTCATGACCTGCAGCTTCTATTTGTTCAAACAGCTCTACTGCACATGGATTATTATAAAGACCCAGAATTTTCATTCTAAATTCCTCTTAAGCAGCAGTTTCATGGCTAAAATGCAGCCATAAGTGCTCATACCGATACAATGTACTATTCCTGCTTTTCTTCTACATTAAGTCCATCAAGCATCTCCTGCGTAACAGGCATGCCCCTCTTTATGGAAACAGTTGAAGTTTTTCCCAACAGCTGCCCTATGTTTTTAGGCAGTACGCCATACCCCGGCCTGATGATGCCCAGGTTTTCCGTGGAGAAAACATCTCCGGGCGCTATGTCCTTAATCACAAAAAGGCTTCTTCTGAATACTGTGGAGGACTGCTCATTTTCGCTGAGACTGTAATCCGGACCCTGGGCGATACGCCTGGCAGCCCGGACATTCCGTATCATCTCGGCGAAGCCGTCCATGGTCATACTGAAGGCAGAATCCGCGCTCTCCACGCCCTCAAGCTTTACATGCTTTTCGATAACGCAGGCTCCGAGGGAAACGCCCACGACATCTGCCAGAAAGCCCTCGCTGTGGTCGGAGAGGCCCACCGGAACACCAAACCGCTCCTTCAAATCGGGGATATTGGCGAGGTGCATATCCTCCCAGTTCGCAGGGTATTCACTGCAGCATTTAAGCAATACTATATCCTCGTTGCCCATGCGCCTGCAGGCAGCCACCGCATCCCCTATCTCTTCCACGGAGCCCATGCCACAGGAGATGATCATGGGCTTGCCCTTCGAAGCAGCATACTCGATGAGAGGAATATCCACGAGCTCGAAGCTGGCTATTTTGTAGGCTTCGCAGCCTATGCCTTCGAGAAAATTAACAGCCGCCCTGTCAAAGGGTGTTGAGAGAAAATCCATTCCCAGGTGCTCGCACTCTTCCTTGATACGGGCCTGCCACTCATAGGGAGTGCCTGCATCGCAGTACAAGTCGTAGAGCTTGTAGCCGTCCCAGAGTCCGCCCTTTATACGGAAATATTCATTGTCGCAGTCTATGGTCAGGCTGTCCGCCGTGTAGGTCTGAATCTTCAGACAGTCCGCGCCTGCAGCAGCCGCCTGCCTTACAATCTCCAGTGCATTTTCAAGACTTCCGCCATGATTTGCACTCATCTCTGCTATAACATAGATTTCATCGTTGCTTATTTTTTCTTTTAAATGAAACATATACGTACCTTCATGCGTAAAATTTCCGATGCACAATTTGCAAGTATTATATCATAGATTATGCATTATCATCTTTCCTTCTGCAAAGCCCTCTCAACACAGGAAAGAACAGACCGCCAACTGCATTCCCCGCGGTCATGATCAAAAGGTATACAAAGGTGTTAAGGCTCCAGACCTTTGCCACGGAAAAATAAAACATGTTGGCAATACAGTGCTCAAAGCCGCACAGGATAAAGACTACCACACCAAAGAAAAGGGCAAGATATTTACCCACTTCATGGGGATTTGTTTTATACCCCTCCACGCCTATGTAGATGAGCATATTGCAGAATACTGCCAGTATAAAAATACTGAGCATGGAATCATTGAGCTTGACGCTGCAGATTGCTGCCGCTATATCCTTCATGTTCGCCCCCACCCTTGTCAGAAGAAGGAGCCGGGCGCTGCAAAAAGTGCCCACCAGATTTCCCAGCCATATGATCACCACATCCAGCAGATAATCAAGGCTGTTTTCCAGGCAATAGCATACCTTTCCCGTATACAAATTCAGTCCAAAGACGCATATCGTAAACAGGCCTATGGTGAAAAGTGTTGCCCCAAGCGCTTTGTTTTCCACTGACAAAAACACCGCTCCGCCGATTGAAATGCATACACCTGCCAAAACCGCTTTGATAAATGTGTTAAGCTTCTCTCTCATCGTTTATATCCTTTCAAGTCAAACGATTTTTAATTTTACAGCATTTATTATAACAATATTTCTCCGAAATTTCTCTGTCTGCACTTGACAAATTTGCCATGCAAGGTTAAAATCGCCTCAACTGAATAAGGTTATAAACCGATGAGGGAGAGAAGTAGCCTTACATGATGACTTAGAGAGAGCTGTGATGGTGGGATGCAGTAGGATAGTGTCTGGTGAATGGACTCCTGAGGGCGTGGTCAAATGCAAAACGCAGAGTATTCCACGACGTGATGACATACGTCAGTTGTCTGGGATATGTTGGTATCCTGTAAGAGCATAGGCAGGTCCTATGAATTCAAGGTGGCACCGCGGATTAAAAAAATTATTCGTCCTTGATAGAAAGAAGATTTCTATCAGGGGCTTTTTTATTTGAAAATTGCCGAAAAGAAATCTTCCAACCAACACGTTTCAAAAAGGAGGAAGAAACATGATCAAAGAAGCAATTGAAAAAATCGTAAACAAAGAGGATCTGACCTACGACGAGGCCTATCAGGTAATGAGCGAAATCCTCAGAGGAGAGACCACTTCCACTCAGAATGCAGGATTCCTGTGTGCCCTGTCAGCCAAGAGCGCAAAGGCCGAGACAGCCGATGAAATCTGCGGCTGTGCAGCAGCCCAGAGAGCTGTGGCAACTCCCGTGGACTGCGGCGATATGGAGATTTTCGAAATCGTAGGTACCGGCGGAGACCATTCCAACAGCTTCAATATCTCAACCACCTCTGCCTTCATCTGCGCAGCAGGCGGCATGAAGGTTGCAAAACACGGAAACCGCGCAGCCTCTTCCCTTTCCGGCGCAGCAGACTGCCTCGAAGCCCTCGGAGTCAACATCAATCAGGATCCCGACAAGTGCGTGGAGCTTTTGGAAAAGGCCGGAATGTGCTTTATTTTCTGCCAGAAATACCATCTGTCAGCAAAATATGTGGCACCCATTCGAAAGGAGCTGGGATTCAGAACCGTATTTAACATCCTTGGCCCCTTATCTAATCCTGCAAACCCGAAGATCCAGCTCCTCGGTGTCTATGACGAATACCTGGTGGAGCCTCTGGCAAAGGTACTGATGAGCCTCGGCGTTGAGCGCGGCATGGTAGTATACGGTACCGACAGACTTGATGAGATCTCTCTTTCAGCTCCGACTCAGATCTGCGAGTTTAAGGATGGCTGGTCAAAGACCTACACCATCAAGCCCGAGGATTTCGGAATGGAAAGATGCACCAAAGATGATTTAAAGGGAGGCACAGCGAAGGAAAACGCCGCCATCACCATCGACATCTTAAAGGGCCAGAAGGGCCACAAGAGAAACGCCGTTCTCTTAAATGCCGGCGCCGCTCTTTACCTTGGCGGAAAGGCTGACAGCATCGCTGCCGGCATCAAGCTTGCCGCAGAACTGATCGATTCCGGCAAGGCCCTCGAGACCATGAACAAGGTAATTCAGATCAGCAACGAGGTATAAGGAAGCGTCGCGATTTTAATTACCGCAAAGGACTAGAATAAAGAGGCGTCCCCCGTTAAATAACGGGGGACGCTTTAATTTACCTCGCAGCCTATTTATTCAGTACTTGATCTTTGAGAACACCTTCTTGTCTACGATAGCCCTCTTATAAACCTCGGCATTTGTCATGCCCTTGTCCTCTATGAGGTAGAGAAGATACTCTGAGAAGGTATCGGACATATGCTTCATGCGCTCCTGAAGTTCGGATTCATGCAGCTCACTAAAATCCTCAACACACGCAGCAGCCATCCAGCTGGCACGCAAGGGCATTTCCGACGACCTTGCATTTCGCAGCGAAGCACTACAGTGTGACATGAGCTCAAGTGGAGCATTATTATACATACACTGCCGAAATATAACCTCGGGTTCATCCTTCTTCTCTTCGGAGGTATAATTGCGCTCTATGTAAGACCCCAGGCCCAGTCGGATGTTTTTATCGGTTTTAACCGGCCTGTCATCCGGCACCACAAGATAAATATGCATCCTGCGGCTCAAAGGAAAGGCTCTGATTTCATCCACCGCAATGCGCATTCCTTCCTCCATAGGATAGTCAGCGCCTCCGACAGAAATCAGGGGGAATGCAATGAACTTTTGTCCTTTCTCACAGGCAAGCTGCAGGCCCTCCCGGTAGCAGGAACGAAGTTCCTCTTCCCCAGCGTTGCCTTCAGCGGACAGCAGGCTTACATCGCACTTCATTTTTGTTATATCATCGCGAACTATTTTTAATGACATGCTGCCTCCTCCATAGTTTTTTATCCTCTCTTTTATTTGGTATCCTTACGCAGGATATTCAGATACTCTTCATAAGAGAACACCCTGTTACGTGACGCATTTGTCGTTTCCGTGAGTATACCTGCCTGAATCAATTTCCCCACAGCAGCCGATACCGTGTTATAGCTTACTCCAAGATTAGTCGCTGTTCTCTTGATATCAATGATAGGATATTGCTCTATATAATCGAAAACTCTTCTTACATTATCATTTTTTCTTGCGGTAGCAGGAAGTTTGTGGATGTTGCCCTCATGGAGAGCAGACAACTTTTCGACAGTAGCCAGAGAATCTTTTGCCGCTGCCGATACCGCTTCAAGAAAGAACCCTACCCACTGTTCATAATTCACGCTTCTTCTTACCTCTGAAATACGGTCATAGTATTCAATCTGATTCTTTTTCAGGAAGTAGGAAATATAAATAATCGGTTTAGATATATACCCATGTTCCATAAGATATAGTAATATCATCAGTCGTCCGACTCTTCCATTTCCGTCAAGGAACGGATGGATTGTTTCAAACTGATAATGGATCAACGCAATCCTGATAAGTGGATCATAATCATCCCCTTCGTTCATATATCTTTCCAAATCAGTCAGTGCAACATTCATATCCTCCACATTCGGCGGAATATATCTTGCCTCCTTAAGTGTACAGTTAGCCGCACCTATCCAGTTCTGTGATCTACGAAATTCGCCTGGATTCTTTTCCTGTCCTCTAACCCCTGCAAGAAGCTCCTGATGGATTTCTCTTAAAAGCCTGTTGCACAAAGGCAGCTTATCCAATCTGCCAATCGCATGTGTACAGGCTCTCACATAATTGATGACATCTCCAACATCAAGATTTGTGTTTCCGTCAACCCCAGGATCAAGAACATCATCCAATGTACACTGCGTACCTTCTATCTGTGAAGAAATAAGCGCTTCTTTTCTTACATACATGGAAATGAAGAGCTCTACATTCGGTATGAGCTTTGCCGCTGTATCAAGCCTTACCAGATCTCTATTGGCTTCTACCAGCTTCTTTACTATATCGCTGTTTATATTAAGCTCCGGATTCGGAGGCAACGGCGAAGGCTTAAATGACTGATATTCCGCTTCACCACTCAGATTCGTTACCAATTCACCTGATCTACCCATAAGAACCCCCTTATATTTGAAATAACAATTCTATAATACAGCGCTTATTTCAAAATGCAAAGCATTTGTTGAAATAAACTTGGATTTTTACAACTTATATTTCAAAATTTATAGAAATCGTGACGCACCATATATAATTTTGTCTTAAACTCATAATATCCGCACTGCTCGGTGCCATCTGGTACGTAATACATCTATCTTTCCTCCAAATAAAAAATGCAGCTGTTCATTTGTTTAAACAGTTGCATTATACCATGGAATTTAAGGAGCCATTCATCTGTAAATAAGATCGAGATGGTTGTCCTAATTACTCATGCGATATTTCAAGCATATCCAGCAGCCTTATAAACGTGTCCTGTCCGTCAAGGCAGGTATCTGTAAGATAGCCTTTCTCATTTTCCCATTCACTGAGCCCTCTGTAATAAAAGCTCTTTTTTGCATCCTCGATGATAAATGGAATTACGTTATGATGTAGGCATTCCTTTAATGCCACAAGTCTTCCAACACGTCCGTTCCCGTCCTGGAATGGATGGATGTGCTCAAACCTGGCATGAAATTCAATGATGTCTTCTAACGTTACATTTTCCTTGGCATTATACTCATCAATAAGAGCTTTCATGTGGTTATGCACTTCAGATGGTTTTGAAGTTTCTCTTCCTCCCACAACATTTGCCCGTTTCTTATAGTCACCTACCGCAAACCAGGTAAGAGTAGAATCCTTGGTATCATGCTTTAGGATATAATGCAGCTGCTTAATGATATCTTCCGTAAGTTCATCCTCTGCGACATCGATCACATAATCAATTGCCCTGAAATGATGGACCGTCTCTAAAACATCATCCACAGGTACCCCATCCTGGGCATCAAGGGTATTTGTCTCGAAGATCATTCTCGTCTGATCCTCGGAAAGCTTACTTCCCTCGATATGGTTTGAGTTGTATGTCATCCTGACTTGGAGCTCATGATAAAGGCCACCTGACAGCTTCATTTCCTTTTCTTCTCGGAGAATCTGAAGAATATGATTATCGGAAATCTCCCTCACAATCGCATCCGGGGACAGGCCCAGGTAATCTGCAATCTTCTGAACGCTTCTCTTGGATAGCTTCCCGCCCTTGGCGATTTTTGCAACAGTTCTGGTAGAAAGCCCAAGTTCTGTGGAGAGTTCTGTCTTTCCTATGCCCTTTTCCTTCAGTGCTTTTTCGAGACCATCATATGAAATCATGTCTGACATACCTCCTTAAATCTTTACTTATTTTACCATGGCGTTTTACCAAAAGTAAAGTTTTGGCAGGATATAAAGTAAAGAAGTAAAGATTGGCTGGGATTTTATAATTCCAATAAAGCGCCTCACAACGGGTTGGGAGCTTTTTGTCAGGATCACCATATTCTAAATCAGTCTGAGAAAATCGGCAAATTTTCCGAAGCAATAGTGTATTACGGTAACGCCATATATGTTGCCATCCTTTTTATACATGTAGCCCAATATAATCGACAGCACACCTGCCCCCAACATCATGGGCAGGCCATACTGGAAATGCAACGACATAAAATACAATGAGGTGAGCCATATCGACATAGTTCTTCCATATTTTCCATCAAAAGCCCTGGCTAAAGAGGTCTGAACTCCGCCACGGGCCAAAAATTCCTGAAGCAGGGCTGTAAACAGATATTTTATCAGGCGAAAGTCCACCTGATTCCAGTCCCAAAATGGAACTCCTACTGGGAAATATGATGGCGCGAACTTCATTACCGCCAGTTTAACAATGCAAAACGCCACAAACAGGATTCCAACTCTTATGGCAGTGCGTTTCAATGTTGGAACAATATTTTCAATACTCAGTCCGAAATCTTTAATGCGCAGGCTTGTTTTCCGCATTAATATAAAAAGCGCAGCTAATCCCATCAGTTCCATAATTATCGTAAGATAACCCACATCAAAGATCTGACCTGTGCGCATCCAGATGGAAACACCTACCGTCCACAGGCATGCTATGAGGAAAAAACATGTCAGAACAGCTGTTGAATCACGTCGTTTTTCATTTTCCCTCTCCAGGTCAGTCTGATTGGAAAATGTAAAGACGAATTCACGCCCTTCCATTGCGGTGCAAGCAGTAAAAAGCGCAAATTTTTCGTCATTTTTATTCGTAAAATGGATCAGGCGTCCGCTATGAGGCTCCTTTGTCATGATTGACTCTATTATGAGATCTACAAGTTCGTCATTGCTATGCCGCAGATCAGACAGCCCCTCTATAAATGAAATTGTTTCCTCATCTGTTAAGAGGAATATTGACCTCGCATATGTATTGGCATAGATTATCCTTCTGTCAGCGTTAATGATGAGAACACCTTCATCCATAGTGTCCAGCGCATATTCTTTATTGCCCATTTATTCCACCTATTTAGATTATTCGTAATCAATTCTTTCAATCTGAAATATCACAGATCTAGTCCATCAGAGCAGCATGCAATCATGGTATTCTCCTCAGTTCTGAGCAGTGTGGCATCTTAGGGCCACCGGCTACAGTATCAGGCCTCTCTCGATTCGCTTATTCATATCTCTGCTTCAGTCGGCTCAAAGTTTCACCCCTCGGCGAGTTCCCGCATTGCATTCATTATCAGATCTGCAAATTTCTTTATGCTGCTAGTATCTACGCCTCCGCAAGAAAGCGCATCAGAAATTGCCGTGTGCGCTATGCCCTTCGGGCGGCCTGTGGACCCGGAAGTATAAATAATATGAGTAATCTGCTCGGGACAGATCGGTTTAAGTTCTCTCCCCGGATCTGTACCATTAATCAGAACCTCAACAAATTATATCCGGAAATTTATGTTTCTCTGCCCCG
>R03__coassemble_247_pt1 | contig 33833 bp, 20 predicted proteins | sample R03__metabat2_high_PE_063 | metagenome-assembled genome bin R03 | reverse complement strand
TATCAACGGCGTTCTTGAGAAGGCAAATGTCACTCCCGATGACATTGACGGATATTATATGCATCAGGCAAACGTCCGCATCATCGAGTCGGTTTCAAACCGTCTCAATCAGCCCATGGACAAGTTCTTTTTGAACATTGAAAAATACGGAAACACCTCCGCTGCAAGCCTTGCACTTCTTCTGTGCGATGCAGATGAGCAGGGAGTTATAAAGCGCGGACAGAGAATTCTCATGGCGGGCTTCGGCGCAGGCAAGACCTACGGCGCCATCGTCATGACCTGGTAAGGAGGCAAAAATGAAAATCACAGAACTTCTCGGAATCAAGTATCCCATCATTCAGGGCGGCATGGCAAATATCGCAACAGGTGAGTTTGCAGCAGCTATTTCAAACACAGGCGCGCTTGGCCTTATTGCCTCAGGCGGAATGCCTGCAGAGGCCCTTCGCGAGCAGATCAAGATCGCCCGCAGCTTAACAGACAAGCCCTTCGGCGTAAACCTTATGATGATGAACCCCGACGTTGAGAACATCGCCCAGATGCTCTACGAGGAGAAGGTTAAGATTATTACCACAGGAGCCGGCAACCCCGGCAAATACATCCCCAAGTGGAAGGAGAACGGCACCATCGTAATCCCCGTCACAGCATCTGTTGCACTTGGCAAGATGCTTCTTCGCTCAGGGGCTGATGCTCTTATCGTAGAAGGCGGCGAGAGCGGCGGACATGTCGGCGACATGACCACCATGACCCTTCTTCCCCAGGCAGTTGAGGCCTTCCCGGATGTTCCAATCATCGCAGCAGGCGGTATCGCATCAGGGGTTCAGATGGCCTGCGCATATATGATGGGCGCAGCCGCAGTACAGATTGGAACCTGCCTCCTCGTATCAGAGGAGTGTCCCATCCACATCAACTACAAGAACGAGCTTATCAAGTCAAAGGATAACTCAACCACCGTTACCGGACGTTCACAGGGCGCACCTGTCCGTATCATCAAGAACAAGATGGCAAGACAGTATCTTGAACTTGAGGCAAAGGGCGCAAAGAGAGAAGAACTCGAGCAGATTACCTTAGGCGGTCTTCGCCGCGCAGTTGTTGACGGCGACATGGAAACCGGCTCCGTAATGGCAGGACAGGTCTGCGGACAGCTCAAGGCAATCCGCCCCGCAAAGGAAATCATCGAGGAAATGTACAACGACGCTAAGGCTGCACTTGCAAAGGCACCTTCAATCGAAATCTAGGAGGAAATATGGCAACAAGAACAGCAATAGTAACAGGCGGCAGCCGCGGCATCGGAAAGGTTATCTGCCTTCGACTTGCAAAGGAAGGCTGCAACATCGTAACCTGCTATACCCGCGGCGCAGAGGCTGCAGAGGCAACAATAAACGAGTGCAGGGCATTAGGTGTTGACGGAATCGCAGTGAAATGTGACGTTTCAAATGCGGACGAGGTGACAGCAATGTTCGAGGCCTGCAAGGAAAAGTTCGGTACCCCCGACATCCTTGTAAACAACGCCGGGATCACAAAGGACACCCTTATGCTCCGCATGAGCGAGGAGGATTTCACCTCAGTTATCGACATTAACTTAAAGGGCGCATTCCTCTGCACAAAGGCTGCATCAAAGGAAATGATGCGTGCAAAGCACGGCAGAATCATCAACATCACCTCAGTTGTAGGCCTTATGGGCAACGCCGGACAGGCAAATTACGCAGCTTCAAAGGCGGGCCTTATCGGTCTTACAAAATCCGTTGCAAAGGAATACGGCGCAAAGGGAATTACCGTGAACGCCGTTGCTCCCGGCTTCATTGAAACCGAGATGACAGCAGTCCTTTCAGACGAGGTGAAAAAGTCATATCTTGATGCAATCCCCCTCAAAAAATTAGGCCAGGCAGAGGACATCGCGGCAACAGTTGCCTTCCTTGCATCCGAGGATGCGGCCTACATTACAGGACAGGTTATTTCCGTTAATGGCGGAATGTATATGTAAAGGAGAAGACATGGAAAAGAGAAGAGTAGTTATTACAGGAATTGGAACTGTTAACCCCCTTGCAAACAATGCCAAGGAAACCTGGGAGGCTGTAAAGGCAGGAAAGTGCGGCATTGCTCCCGTTACACATTTTGATACAGCTGAATTTAAGGTAAAGGTAGCCGCAGAGGTGAAGAATTTTTCTACCGACGGCGTTATCGAGCCCAAGGAAGCAAAGCGTATGGACCCCTTCATGCAGTATGCCCTCGTTGCAGCAGACGAGGCAATGAAGGACAGCGGTCTTGATATTTCAAAGGAGGATGCAACCCGCGCAGGCTGTATCGTTGCCAGCGGTATTGGCGGCTTCCAGACCATCGAGAACGAGATAGCAAAATTCAATGATAAGGGCCCCTCAAGGGTTTCACCCTTCTTCATCCCCATGATCATCGGAAATATGGCTCCCGGCCAGATTGCAATCAACTACGGCCTTAAGGGCATCTGCACCTGCGTTGTAACCGCTTGCGCTTCTTCAAACAACGCAATCGGCGATGCCTTCCACAGAATTCGCGACAACTATGAGGACATTATGGTCTGCGGCGGTTCAGAGGCAGCAATCACCCCCATCGCAATGGCAGGCTTCCAGTCAATGAAGGCCCTCAACACCACCGAGGATCCCACCCGTGCATCAATTCCCTTCGACGCAGAGCGCGCAGGCTTTGTAATGGGTGAGGGCGCAGGTATCCTTGTACTTGAGGAGTATGAGCATGCAAAGGCCCGCGGCGCTAAAATTTACGCTGAGATCGCAGGCTATGGCGCTACCTGTGACGCATATCACATCACAGCACCCTGCCCGGACGGAGAGGGCGGCGCACGTTCGATGAAGGCTGCAATCGAGGACGCAGGACTTACCCCCGCAGATGTTGATTATATCAACGCACACGGCACCTCAACCCACATGAACGACGCATGCGAGACCATGGCAATAAAGACCGTTATGGGTGATGCTGCAAAGAAGGTTATGGTAAGTTCAACAAAGTCAATGACCGGACATCTTCTCGGCGGCGCAGGCGCTGTTGAGGCTATCATTTCAGCCCTTGCATTAAGGGACGGTTTTGTTCCCGCAACCATCGGCTACAAGACTCCCGATCCGGAGTGTGACCTTGACATCGTTCCCAACGAGGGAAGAAATGCAGACATTAAGGTTGCTCTTTCAAACGCCCTTGGCTTTGGCGGACACAATGCAAGCATCGTATTAAAGAAGGCATAAGAGAGGTTTTGACATGGAATATACATGTGATGAGATAAAGAAAATTCTTCCCCACCGTTATCCCTTCCTTCTTGTGGACAGGATCGTTGAGGGTGAGCCCGGAAAATACGCAAAGGGCATAAAGTGCATTTCCGCAAATGAGATGCAGTTCATGGGACACTTCCCGGAGCACATGGTAATGCCCGGCGTACTTCTCATTGAGGCCCTTGCCCAGACAGGCGCAATCGCCCTTCTCTCAGAGGAAGGCAACGAGGGCAAGCTTGTATTCTTCGGCGGCATCAAGAACGCCCGCTTTAAGCAGCAGGTGGTTCCCGGTGATGTGGTTGAGCTTTACTGTGAGCTTACAAACAGAAGAGGACCCGTGGGCTTTGGCGTTGCAAAGGCAACAGTAAACGGCAAGATCGCTGCCCAGGCTGAAATTTCATTCGCGATTGGGGAGTAAATATGGTACAGCAGCATCTTTCGGATGTTTACACAAAATTCAAGGTACATTTCTACCGTGAAATGTTTGCAAGGATAAATTCCCGTGAGACCAGCCTTACGACTACCGAGCTTTTCTGCGTGGAGGTCATCTACGCCTTAAAGGAGCCCACGGTAAACGAGTTTGCAAGATATATAAACGTCTCTTCTCCCAACGCTGCATACAAGGTGAACAGCCTCATAAAGAAGGGATATATCGAGAAAACCCAGTCTGAGAGCGACCATAGGGAATATCATCTTCGTGTTACAAAAAAGTATCACGATTATGCCGATCTTTCACAGAAATATGTAAATCTTGTTTCGGAGAGAATAAAAGAGCATTTTTCCGAGACAGAAATAGAAATTTTTGATAGAATATTAAGTGAGATATCGGGAGAACTGATGCCTGAGGTAGACATACCTTCGGTTGATATGTAAAGTTGGGATTATGAAAATATATTTGCTGGATGATTCAAGGTCAGACCTTGTGATCCTTGAGTCATTTCTTAAAAAATATATAGAGGAAATGGGAACAAAAAGCCTGGAGGTGGAAGTATTTTCATCTCCTAAGGCTTTTTTTGCCGCATTTGAGAGTGCGGAGGAAAAGCCCTATCTTGTGTTCATGGACATTCTCATGGGCACAGAGGACGGAATCGACATCGCAAAAAGGCTCCGTGACATGGGTTCGAAGGTGCGCCTTATTTTTGCCACCTCCTCCGAGGATTACATGATGGAGGCCTTCGAGGTTTATGCCGACGGCTACCTCAAAAAGCCCTTCACCTACGAAAACTTCAAGCGGGCCATGGGCAGGCTTGAGGAGCGCTTCATCGACGAATCGAAGACCATTAAGGTTAAGACCGGAAGGAATGAAACCGAGGTACCCCTCGGCGGAATCTATTCAATCGAAAGCTGCAACCACAGCATCCTTATCACCACCGGTGAGGGCGAGATCAAATCCCAGGTCACTCTCGGTGAAATCTGGGAGATGGTGAAAAACGAAAAGAGCTTCATCCAGGTTGGCCGAAGCTTCGTGGTGAACATGTTCCACGTAAACGAGGTCACAAGGGAGGAAATCCTTCTCGGAAACGGCACCTCGGTGCTCATACCCGTACGAATCCGCAAGCAGATTCAGGACGCCTTCGCAGAATTTAAAAAGGAATAATATGGCCGAACCCGAAATGAAAAAAATCCTTCTCATAGATGACGATGAGATGACACATATGCTGGTTAAGGCAAGCCTTAAGGACGTGCTTTGCGACGGCGCATTAAGCGGCGAGGAAGGCATCAGGATGGCTTCCGATACGCTTTACGACCTTATTCTTATCGACTATATTATGCCTGAAAAGGATGGCTTTGACACCTTTGAGGAGCTTGGCTATGGAATAAATTCCGGCACCCCCTGTATTCTTATGTCCGCAAATGAGGGCAGTGAGTTTGAATATGAGGTGAGGCAGGCCGGATTTTTTGATTTTATAAAAAAACCCGTCGTAAGATCCGAGCTTATGGCGCTGTGCGACAGGCTTAGGGCCGGGGAAATCGGCGCCTGCGGCAGTATGGCTGCCGGCGAAGATGCTACGGCAACAGAAGTAAAAGAGGAAACGGACGCAAATGACAGCACCTCCGCCTTCCTCGACAAAGCCCTTGGCCTTTCCTTCTGTGAAGATGAGATGATTTATAAAACCTACTGCGAAACCTTTCTTTCGGAGTGGACCGTCAAAAAGGAAGAGCTTACGGATTATTACGAAAAAAGAAATGCCGCGCTGTACAGAAGCCATGCCCACGGCCTTAAGAACAATGCCATGTACATAGGCTGCAGGGGGCTTTCGGAACTTGCGAGAACTCTTGAGCTTGCGGCCCGGGATGAGGATTTTTCTACAATAGAAAACTTGCATACGCAGTGCGTTAATATGATTGAGCGGGCCCTCAAAGAAATTTCGGAGATGTAACCTATGAAAAAAACTTTAAGATTTATAATTTCATGCCTGATGGCCGTATCACTTCTAACGACCTCGATTCCGGTTTATGCCGCCTCGTCCCAGGCTAAAAAAATTCCGATTTCCGAAAAGAATGCAATCATCGTCACAAAGGCGGCAATTTCGGTTGATGAAGAGGGCACGGGTGAGGCAAATAAAAGCACTGAAAATGAAGACGCTTCTTTTGATGGCGCCGTCGCCGATGATGAGACTCCTGCCCTCGGCGAGGCTGCGAACACCGACAATGTCACCATAAGCTTTGTAAACGGCGATACCTACGTTTACACAGGCTATGCCATAAAGCCCGAAATCACAGTCACCTACGGCGGCACAACCGTGGGAAGCGTAGGACTTGTGGAGGGCATCGATTACACAGTAAATTACAAGAACAACATCAACGCAGGCTCCCAGAACACCAGCACAAAGTACCCCTGCGCATATCTTAAATTCAAGGGCAATTACGTGGGAAGCGTGGTCCTTCCTTTCACCATCGAGCAGGCCTATTTTGAGGATGTTGTCATGCAGCAGAAGTTCAGCTTCGTAAAGGGCACCACCCCCACGCCGATCCTTGCTTACAACGGCAAGCTTCTGACCTCTGCCGATTATTATACGGACTTAAAACCCGGTGTTAAGGTTGAAAAGAGCATTAAAATCAGAATTGCGCCCCAGCGCAATTTCAAATTCAGTGATACCAGTAAGTCCTACGTCGAGATAAATGCCACAGCGGTAAACTCAAAGGACAACCTTGAAACCCTGGGCCTTAACATTCAGAAAACGCCCCTTCTTTATAACGGCAGCAACCAGAAGCCGAACTTCCTTGTATGGGCAAAGTCAAGCGGTATGGGCCAGGCTGCCATTAACGACGGCAAGGATTATCATGTAAGCCTCCAGAATGACAGAGACGAGTTCGGAGTTTATTCCGACAGCTCCTACGCCTTAAGTCCTCCGGCACTTGCATCGGATGACACCAGAGGCTCTTCGGATGTTGGAACCTACAACTACATTGTCTTCGGAGACGACAAGTACACAGGTGTCATCAAAAAGACCTACAAAATCCTTGCGGCGGAGCTTACCAATGTTGACGTAAAGGACACTGCAAACACCTCAAAGACCTTCCGCTACGAGCCCTCCGGTGACTATTCATATCAGGATACAATCACCGTGGGAGGCAACTTCCAGGGAGGCGCGGTGGCCTCACTTGTAAAGGACAAGGACTATAAGATCACCCTCTCAAGCAAAAAGGTGGGAAAGACCAAGGTCACGGTTTCCTTCATGGGAAATTTTGCGGGAACAAAGGCCCACAGCCTGACCTACGAAATAATCCCGGCGGACATTACAAACACCTCCCTTTATCAGATGGAGGTCTACCTGCCGGACGTTAATGTAAAGAGCTTTGCAAAGCCCATATCCTCAATAAAGGTAAAGCCAATTGTGGTCCTTAACGATTACGCATCCTCCTGCAGGGACTTCGTCTTAAGCAGCAAGGACTACGAGGTTAAACTCTACACGAACCTTACCACAAGGAACCCCCTTGATAAGACGAACCCCCTTACGGCTCCCGGAATCATATATGTGGAGATTGAGGGAAAGGGCAACTACCAGGGCGTTCTCACAAACCGCACAAACTACCTGACAGGATCAGTCACCACAAAGTATTATGCCTACAACAGCAGTGTGACAACCCTCGGAACAAGGCCCACCGGCGGTGCTTCATATCCCCTGAACTTCAATGTGGACACAGTGACGGCAGCCTACGACATGACGAAGGCGAAGATTTCATTAAACCCCACGAGCGCAGCCTTCACGGGAACGGACATTTTCCCGGCGGTGTCAAATGTTGACATTAACAAGGCTTCGGTTCCCACCGGCGCCTACACTGTGGAGTGGGCAAATAACATCAAAAAGGGAAAGGGCTATGTCATCGTCACCGGAAATCCCGGAATGGGATACAAGGGAACGAAAATAGTCAATTTTACCATTACAAGCGCAGACATTGGCGATAAATATATTATTCAGTAATGTTTATCAGGATAAAAGAAAAAGAGATGAAAAAAGGATTTTCAAAAATTGTTGCCATGATGCTCTCGGCTGCAATGGTCTTTTCGTCCTTTGACGCATCGGCTTTTGCCGAGAATGCGGAAGGCGGAAATGACACAACGGCAGTTTCGGAAGCGGAAGTGGCAAGCGCCTCAGCAATTGAGGGGGCGATAGTGGAAGAGGGCGATGAGATCGACGCCCTTTCACTTACAAACATTGAGGAGGAGCAGATCAGTGTTGAGCCTGCATCCTATTATGTGGACGCAGCCCTTGACATTCCCCGTGTATCCTCAATGTACGCATCATATTATATGATCGTAAGGGAATACGACTCTTCAAGTGAGAGCGGTATTGCGCAGAAGAGTGAATTCGGAGAGGAGACTGTTGTAAGCAGCCTTCCTTCATCAGACCCCTACACCAGCATCAGCTTTTCATATGATTATGATGAGGGAGCATACAAGTCTGACACCTGGGAGACTCTTAATCCTTCAACAAATTATATGTACAGGATTTTAAAGTACACTGATTCAACAGATGAATATACCTATATCAGCGATGTTTACACCTTTACCACAGAGCGTGCCATAAATGAGGAGGACATCAGCTTTGAAAATGTAACAGTCACAAAGGGCAAGTATTTTGCTACCCTTGAGTTTGACGTGGCAGTAAGCGGTGACCTTAAGGCAAGCATAATGTCAATGGACTACAATGATGCAGGCTCAGGTATAATTTCGGTTTCAGACAATACAGCTACCCATATAAAATACACCGGTATACTCCTTTCTGAGACAGCAGTGGACGTATATCCCGCTGTTTATGTTCTCACAGGTGAAACCGCCGAAGCAAAGTGGATCTACGGCAACACCGATGCTCTTAAGCAGTCGGTTTCACAGAGCGTTGCAATTGACATAGATAGCAGCGCAGATAATGCCACCTGCAAGACGGCAGATGCGACTTTGGTATTGAAGGATGCAGCCCAGGCGGATTATGATGCCCTGACTGATTCTTATACCGCAAAGCCCAAAATGACTCTCTGGTACGGAAAGACTTCATCCGGATCATATAGCGCTTCCGGTTTGTCATTGAGTGACATGAAGCTTACGGATAAGGGCATTGAAATTTCAAATCAGCTGACCTACCTTACCCCGGGAACGGAATATTCATACTATTACACAATCAGCGGACTTGGCAGTGCTGCATCTTATAATGGAATTGCAAATCCGTATACATTTACCACAGCTGATGATGTGACACTTACCCGCGAGGATGTGCCGGATGAGCAGCTCTATAAAGCATTGCTCTATGCCCTTTATGGCAAGGATTTTACAGCATCAAACCTTGCAAATCTGACTATTGTTTATTTTGATAATTACAAGGGAGTAAAGAACCTTAAGGGTATTGAGTACCTGACAGGCCTTACAGGTGTAACTGTCTATATGGATGAGGACAGTGACATAGAAGGCCTTGAGTATCTTAAGCAGCTTAAGAAACTTCAGTATCTTACCATTCGCGGCGGACAGAATATCGACCTTGATGTAATAAGCGAGCTTCCCGCTCTTAAGTCTCTTGAACTTGACGGAGATAATTATGCAACATCCGTAAAGGAGGGAACGAAGCTCAGCCCTGTATCCTCAGTCAGCAAGATCACCATTGACAAGCTTGAGGGCTTTTCAACTGCCTCATTCGGTGATCTTTCAAAGGTAGATACCCTTGAGCTTTGCAATCTTAATATGGACGACTGGGGATTTTTGGATTCCCTTTCAAATATCACCTCGCTTTATATCAATGAGTGTGGTCTTACTGACATTTCAGCGCTTTCAAAGCTTAAGGACTGCAGGAAACTGACAACGCTTGATCTTCGCTACAACGAGATTACCGATGTGGTAGCCCTGGGAAATCTTAAAAATCTTTCAACCCTCAGCCTTCCCTATAACAAAATAGAGGATGTGTCTGCACTCAGCGGACTTGCCGGTGTTGTAAGACTGAATCTTGAGTACAACAGGATTAAGGATATTTCAGGCCTTGAAAAGCTTGAGAATCTTTCACAGCTTTATTTAAAAGAGAATTGTATCGCTGCGATTCCGGATTTTTCCGAGCTTACAGTGAGCGATGATGAGTACTTTGATCTTGACAATAACTATCTTACCGAAACGACCCTGAAGGAGGAGTATCTTCCCGACGGTCTGTCAGAGTATTATATCGAGGAGACCCTTGACAGCCAGTATACCTATGTTGAAACCTCAAAGGTGGAAGTAGGTGATTTTGAACTTGATGAGGTGGGATGCCGCCGCGCAAGCTTCTGCTACAGCTTTACAAATCCCAGTGGAGAAAAGCAGGTAAAGGCCTACCTGGTAGATGAAAACAGGGAGATTTTAAGTGAATATGCAGACACGGAAATAAGTTATTATTATAACTCGGATTATTATGACACCTATATCAGCCTTGATGTTGAACCCGGAAAGTCCTACAAGGTTGCTCTTTGTGTTGAGGCAGTTGAGGGATACGGAAATGCGGTTAAGACCTACACCGATTATGTGAGCTTCACCGCAAAGGAGGAGAATTTTGAGGTTTCCGTCGATGCGCTGACCGCAGGAACAAAGGCTTCGGTAACAGCTGAGTTATCCCCCTTCTATGAGGTAGACAATGGTTACTATAAGCTGAATGTAAAGCTCTACAATCACGAGACCGGCGAGCTTGTGACCACATCGAACAACTGGTTATATGAAGGAATGGTCAGTGCCAACTTCTCAAGTCTTAATGTACCCATGCAGTACGACTATGTGGCAGCGATAACCGATGATGATGACAATGTCATCAAGGATAATCTTACGGGAACCTTTACCACAAAGGAAAAGGTAACTTACACCGAGGAGGATATTCCGGACGGAGTATTAAGAGGCGTTATCCTAAGCAAGGTAGATGAACTTTCAGATGAGGCATTTTTGGATATTGAATCTCTGTATAGTACGGTGTACACCTACAATGTTAGTACCATAAAGAGCCTTAAGGGTATTGAGAAACTGGTAAATCTTGAGTACCTTGATTTGACCGGAAATGACATTTCGGACCTTACGCCTGTTCTTTCACTGAAGAAGCTTAAATCTCTTGATATGTCAAACAACATGCTCACCGAGATACCGGATCTTTCACAGCTTACCTGTCTTTCGGATCTTGATCTTGACTGGAACTTCCTTACCGAGGAAACCTTAAAGATCGCATATATCCCTACAGCTGTTTTTGAAAATGATCCGGATTTCATGGACAGAACCCTTAATTACATGCGCGGCGAGCCTACGCTTCTTACTGCGCCGACATATTACAACACGGGTACTGACAGTGACGGAAACACCTTATACACCATTATCATAAAGGGAACTGATTTCAGATACAGTGACCAGGCGGTTCTTACGGTTACAATTGACGGCAATTCTTATTCTTCATCATCGGTATATCTGCCCTCGCAAGGCAGCTATCAGTACTTCATGGTAAAGAATATACCTGTTGATACATCCTCCTCTGCATCTAAGACAGTAAGTGCGACCTTTAAGACAACCACCGGCACTACTGTTCTTGAGGATAAGACCTTCGAGACATCCTTTGAGACAAAGGAGGTTGATCAGCATATCAATGTACTAAGCAGAACTGATACATCCGATAATGCATACGTATATATCAGCGCGGCAGATTATGCAAAACTCGGCAGCAGCAGCCAGCTTGGCAAATTTGAAGTTGTGGACAAGGATGGAAACAGCGTTCTTTTAGCATCATCAGCCTACACTGTATCAAACAGTTCCGATAACCGTTATTCTGATATTTTCGAAGGTTATTTAAACACCGGATATAAGTATTACCAGGCATATACCTACAGCCTTTCGTCCGCAAAGTATCCCGATGCGGGAACCTATGACATTGTCCTTACCGGAAAGAACAACCAGACCGTTAAAATCGAGAATGCCGTACAGATTGTAGGCGATTCTGACAAGGTAATTTCGGACATCAGAAGCTATACCTATCTTGACAGTACCGGAGAGTATGTATATATCGCAATGGACGGTCAGAATTTTGACCCGGCCAAGGTACATCCGGAGTTCACCGACAGTGAGGGAATCAAGGCACTCGACTTTGTTTCACAGATTTATAACACAGTTTACGAAACCTATGTATTAAAGTACAAGAAGGTCGGAACAAAGTGGGAGGAGGATACCACCCTTGACCTTAATTACACCATTGAGATTCCTTCCGATGTGCTCTGCACCGTGGCAACAAGCGGAACGCTTTACGTTGGAAACAGCGAAGAAATTTCCGCCATCCATTACAATTACAAGACAGGTCACACTGAATTCTACCTTCCCGAGTCTTACACAAAGGGCAAGGAGGTAACCGTAAGCCTTTACGAGTATTCAGACTATGCCAGGGAGAACCTTGTTGCCCAGGCAACTGCCACCGTGGATGAAAACAGCATGGCAAGCCTTGACTTTAAGGCGGACGGAAAGTCATACATCCCCGCTTATAAGGATTCAAACAAACAGCGCCGGATCCTTGTAACATGCGATGGCGAGAATGATCTGTATATCCAGCGGATCAGATGGTATAACTATGATCCTGAGGAGGCGGGCAGTGAATCGTCTACAGGTTACAGTTATTTAAGCTATTATCCCATTAGAACAACCGATGATACACTTAAGCTTAATCTCGGTTTTTCGGCATATGCTTCAAAGACTGTCAGGATTAATGTCGCCGTAGACGATGAAACAACTTTTACAAAGGATGTGACACTCGATAAGAAGGGCCTTGCATCAGCGTCAGTTGACCTTTCAGTCAAGCTTTCGGAGGGATACCATGATGTGACTGTGACCAATCCCGAAACGGGCGCTGTAATCATCGAGAAATCCTTCGGTGTATATGACAACTCAAAGTTCTATACTGATTATCAGTATGGTTATATCGATTATGTAAACAGTGAGATTTATGTTTATGTGGAGTCAGATCAGATTTACGGCGAGAACTGCCGAAAGTCTGCCGGCTATTCGGAAACCACGATCGACAGATTCAAGGATGCTTCAAATTATGTGGTTGACCTGTATGACAAAAATGGAACTCTCATAAGAGAAAACGCATCGGTAACAAGTCTGTCAACGTCAGGCAGATATGCATACTTGCACGTTAAGCTCACGGAAGATGAACTTGATTACACCGGTATGTATGTGAGAATTGCATTTAAGACAGGGGATACCGCTGACATAGGTGTAAGCCTTGTAAATGCTCCCTCATACTACTACAGTACTCTTGGCTCTTCACAGGGAAGCGCGGCAATCGGAAGATGGACATCGCGCAGATACACCGGAAGAGGCTACCTGTATACAAATGATACCGATGGCTACCACGGAGTTTATATGGCTGAAATCGAAGATGAGAGCCTTTTCCCCGTGAACCTGTATCTTTACAAGGTAAATTCCGGCAAAGAGGTCACAAAGCTCACCATTAAGAAGAGCGACTGCAAGGTGGACAGCGACGGAACATATTATTACTACTACTTTACAAAGACCTTTGCGGAAAAGTACAAAAATAACCTCTACGATGTAATCCTTATCGGAAACGACGGATATTACATGGATAAGGAGCAGGGCTACATTACCTACACAGGCGCAAAGGAAAGCTACGATGACATAGGTATTACCGTCGATGTTCCCGAAAACGAGACGGCAGTAATGCCTGTGGCTTCCGATGTTACAGCCGTATACACAGCAGAAGGCTCGCCTGCGGTTTCCGCTGCTCTTACAGGAACCTATGTATTTGACGGCCTTAAGAAGACCCCTGAGATCAAGCTTACCACAGCCTCAGGAACAGCCCTTACCTACAAGACCGATTACACTGTTTCTTACAAGAACAACAAGAATGCCAACATGGTTTACGATGGCATAAGCGACGGTGTATATCAGTTCCACAAGGACACCTCGATTGCCGACAAGAAGCAGCCCTGCGCGGTTATTACCTTCAAGGGAGCTTACAAGGGCCTTAAGAAGCAGACAATGTACTTTAACATTTATCCCAGGAACATAAATGATGCACAGTATGCGGGCACCATTCTTTCAAAGAAGAACGCCAAGACCGGTGAGATTTCCGCCAAGACCGGAAAGGCATTCACCTTCCTTAAGAAGGCAACCGTAATGCTTCCCAACAACAAGGGCGCCTTCAAGGCAAAGAACCTTAATGCAAAGAAGGATATCGATCCCTCAAAGCTGTACATTGTGGAGTGCGATGAGAATGGTAATATTACCGGCGATGATGCATATGACACCAAGCGTGATGTATATGCAGCAGGCGAAACCTATTACACCATCAGCATCACCGGAATGGGCAACTACTTCGGTACAAAGACAGGGGACGTATTTAAGCTCGTGAGAAAATAATCCCCTAAATTCATAAAAAGTTAGGTATTGTTAACCTATAAATCAAAGGTCCACCCATGGTATAATGGGTGGACTTTTGTTATGAAAGAGGATTAGAAATGAAAAACAGTATTAAAAGAATTATTGCAATGATGCTTTCACTTGCCATGGTATTTTCATCAGTTGAGATGGAAACCTTTGCGCAGGAGATGGGCACAGAAGAAAATGAAGAGGCAGCAGAGCTTAATGCCTCTGATGCGGAGACTGCAGAGCTTAATGCCGCCGATGCGGAAACAGGGGAGGCCATAGAGGTAAGCGAGCCTTCTGCCAAGGATGCATTGGCAGCGAGCACTTCCACGGAGGAAAACCCTGCCCTTACTGTAACCTCTTATTACGTAAAGGTAAAATACAAGGCGGATGATGCAGATGACAAGTACTGCATCGTCTACAAGGTTTATGATGAATCAAATCCCTTTACCGCGGAAGATGAAATCGATGAACTGCCCGGTTCGGAATATGAGAAGGAATGGCTTGTTTACAGCGAGGATGATGAGGCCTTCGAGGCTACGCCCGCTGCCGGTTTAAATTCAATTATTGTTCCGGAGGAAACCTATGAATACAGAATCTTAAAACAGGATTATGTCACGGGAAAATATACCTACGTGACGGAGGCTAAGACCTTTACCACAGACAGAAAAATGACAAATGGCGAAATCAGCTTCGACAATGTTAAGGTCAGTGTCGGCGGATGCTTTGCGACCCTTGAATTTGATGTTGTAAGCGAGATCCCACCACTTGTCTCTTGTATAAGTTACAACAGCACCGCCACTGCAAATTATGATTACAGGATCGGAACGACTCATTTCAAATATGTGGGAATTCCCCTTTCGCCCCTTGGGGTTGATATTTATCCTTCAGTCAAAATCATGACGGGAAGCTCGGGCGGCGCTGAATGGGTATATGGCGAGGAGTTTAAGCAGACCCTGACAAATGCAGCGGATTTTAACATCAGCGATACCCTTGACGTGGGCTATAACAGCGTGGATTTTTCCCTTCTTCTGGATAAGTCAACCCAGGAGGATTATGATGCGCTTTTGGACATTGACAGAAACCATCCTGAAATCAAGCTTTATTACTGGGAGAGCGATGACACCTCAACAAAAAAGGTGACGAGTGTCACTCTTTCGGAGAAATATATTGAGTATACAAATAAGGGCATCGAGACCTCCATCAGCATATCGGGACTCACTCCCGGCAAGGAGTACAGCTACTATTACTTTGTAAGCCAGATTGGAAATAAGGAATATACCTCGGACACAGCCACCTTCACCACCGCCGGGGATGTTGCTCTCACAAGGGAGGACGTGCCTGACGACCAGCTTTATGCGGCGATGGTTGAAAGCCTTGACGGGGCGGACTTTACTGCAGCGAATCTTGCTGCCCTCAAAAGTTCATATATCTACAAATACAGGGATATTAAAAATCTTAAGGGTATCGAGTACCTTACGGGAATCACATCCGTCACAATATACGGAGATGAGGAAAGTACCCTTGAGGGAATGGAATATCTTGCAAAGCTTAACAAGATTAAGTATGTAACAATTTACACCGGACTTAATTTGGATCTTTCGGTGTTCAGCAAAATGGAAAGCCTTATAGATCTTGAGATAGGCGTCACCGCAGGCAATGTTTCCGCAAAATCCGGAAAGAACCTGACCCTTCCCGATGCGACTACGACCCTCTCTATAAACGGCCTTGAGAATTTCTCGACGAAAAATCTCAGCAATCCCGAAAATATAGAGTACCTTACACTCACTGATATTGATGTGGACGGCTATACCTTTGTGAGCAAACTGACAAGCGTCAAGGAGGTAAGGCTTTACAAGGACGGAATAAGCAATATCTCGAAAATCTCAAAGCTTGCTGAGGTTAAGAGTCTCAAGAAACTGTACCTGAGCGGCAATGGAATCGTGGACGCGTCTCCCATTGCAAAATTCACGGGGCTTGAGGCGCTTTATCTTGATGCCAATGAAATCGAGGATGTGTCGTCACTTTCGGCCCTTACAAACTTAAGAATCCTTGATTTATCCTACAATGTCATAAAGGACATAAGCGCGATAGCGGGGCTTAGGAAGCTTACAAAGCTCAATCTCGATGGCAACCTTCTTACGGAAATACCTGATATTTCCGGCTTTACGATGATTGAGTCGGACAGCTATTTAAGGCTCTACTATAACTATCTTACCGAGGATGGACTTAAGGCTGAAAATCTGCCGGATACCTTAAGTGATACCTACATAACGACAACTCTGGCAAATCAGCATACCCTTGTGGAAAGCTCAAAGGTACAGGTGAGAAACTTTGCCCTTGAGTCCTACGGCACAAGCAGCGCAAAATTCACCTATGAATATACTAACCCGGCCGGTGAGGAGGAAGCCAGGGTTTATCTTGTTGATAAAAATAAAGACTGTATTTCCTCTGATTACCTTGGAACAACACATACCGGCAGTTATGTGACGGATTCCATTGAGATGAGTCTTACGCCCGGCGCAGTCTACAACGTTGCCCTTTGTACTGAGGTGGTGGAGGGACTCGGAAATGAGAAAAGAACCTACTCGGATTATGTGAAGTTTACCGCAAGGGAGGAGAACTTCGACATAACCCACTCCGTGACCACTGCAGGAGGCACGGCCCACCTTGAAATTTATGCAAATCCCTTCTACGAGGTGGACAACAATAAATACTATGTGGAAGTGGAGCTTTTTAACGCAGACACACAGGAATCCGTCGGCACAAAAAGCAGCTATGTAAGTGATGGCTATGCCTATGTGAACTTTACTGATCTTGCAATTTTGCAGGAATACAGCTATGTCATCAGCCTTTTGAGGAAAAACGGAAAAAGCGCTCTTTCAGACAGCATTACGGGAAGCTTTACTACTAAGGAAAAGGTTACCTACACGGAGGAGGATATTCCGGATGAGACCTTAAGGACAAACATTAAGGCGAAGGCGGGAGAGCTTTCCGATGAGGCTTTCCTTACGGTTTACAGCCTGAGCTCTGTTGTGTCGAATTACGGAAAGAGCACAATTAAAAACCTTAAGGGAATTGAGAAGCTTGTAAACTTAAGGAGCCTTACTCTGACCGGAAATGATATTGAGGATCTTTCGCCGGTTGCATCACTTTCGCACCTTACGGAGCTTGTGGCTGACAATAACATGCTTTTGAGCATTCCCGATCTTTCCGGAATGAGCAGCCTTAAAACCCTGAATCTTGATTCGAACCTTCTTACGGCAGAGGGCTTAAAGAGCGAATATTTGCCTGAATCCGTTTTAAGCGGCAATCCGGATTACATTGCGGACACCCTTGAGAACCAGAGGGGGGAGATTTCCCTTACTGCTGCGCCTGCATATTTTGACAGCGGCGAGGACACTGACGGAAACACACTTTATCCTGTCATAATCAAGGCTTCGGGCTTTAGATACAGTGAGGCTTCATGGCTTGAGGCAACCGTAGACGGCACAGCCTACAAGTCTTCAGGCATCACCCTTCCCAAGGGGGAGAGCACGGCGATTTACGTGGAAAAGAACATTCCCGTTGAAACTACAAATTCCTAATCGAAGGAGGTCACCGTAAAGATAAAGACAAATTATAAGACTGACGGGGTGGCAGAGGAGACCTTTACTGCTTCCTTTGAGGTTGCCCCTGCCACTGAGAATATAAATATAATAAACAGGACCTCATCATCAAAGTCCTTAAAGGTAAATATAACGGCCGCAGAATATGAGAACCTTGGCTCGGGCGTTGTTAAAGTTGCCGTGCTAAAGGACGGAGAGACTTTCTTAAGCACTTCGGGCACCACAATATCTTCCGCTACTTCCGATGACAGATATATGGATGTCTTCGGAGTAGAGGTAAACACGGGATTTGAATATTACAAGATCGGAGGCTATGAGCTCGCGGGCGCAAAGTATCCCGAAACGGGAACCTATGATGTCATGCTTACAGGTTCAAATGGGGAGACCCTCACCGTGGAGAATGCGGTAATCTTTGTCAATTCAACCGATAAGGTCTACAGCTCCGTAAGCACTTATTACTCTCTTGACAGCACGGGAGAGTACGCCTATGTGCTCATGGCCGGTCAGAATCTTGATGTGGACAAGGTGCACCCGGAGTTTACGGACAGCGACGGAATCAAGGCCTTAGATTACGTTTCAAGAACCTACAACACCAATTACAGCAACTATGTTCTTAAATATAAGAAGGTTGGAACGAAGTGGGCGGACAGCAGCACCCTTACCCTTAATTACACCGTTGAAATTCCCGAGGATGTAATTGCGACGGGAAATACCGCCGGTACCCTCACAATCGGAAATGGCAGCCGAATTTCAACCATCCATTACAATTACAAGAAAGGGCATACTGAGCTTTATCTTCCCACCTCTTATAAGGAGGGACAGGAGGTTACGGTATCGCTCTATGAAGTCAATGACAGTTATGAGGTGGCATCGGCAACCGCTGTTCTTGATGAAAATATCATGGCAAGCCTTGACTTTAAGGCTGACGGTAAGCCCTATATTCCCGCCTACGAGGATGCAAACACCAGTAGATATATAGTCGTAGACGACGGTAGTGGCGACACATACCGGTTCATTTCATGCATCAGCTGGTATAACTATGATCCGGATTATTCGGACTCATCGGAATCAGAAACGGCTTATATTGATGCGCTTCCCCTTAGGACAACGGATACCTCTGTATGTGTTGAGCTTTCCTACAGTGCCTATGCGTCCCGGAAACTGGAGGTTTCCGTTGAAATCAGCAACAACAATAACGCCACCCAAACCGTGACCCTTGACAGTAAGGGTTATGCAATGGAAATGATTGAACTTCCCACAACCCTTCTTGAGGGACTTCATCTTGTTAAGGCGACCGATCCCGACACGGGAAATGTTGTCGGAAGCATGACTGTGCGTGTATATGACAACAGCAATTTCTATACCACATACCAGTACGGCTACATTGACGATCAGAACAAGACCCTTGGCATAGAGATCGAGTCGCAGCAGATTTACGGCGAATACTACCGTGATTATGCAGGTTACTCCGACAGCATCATAAAAACCTTAAGCGATGCCTCAAGATTCCGCGTGAGTCTTTACGACGCGAACGAAAATCCCGTCAGGGAGGACATAAAGGTGGACGCTGTCCAGACGTCAGGTGAAATGCTCAGCCTTTATGTGGGCCTTACGGAGGAGGAGCTTAATTACACCGGATTTTATGTGAAGGTAAGCTACAAGGTTGATGACACCTTCAGGATTGCCGCAAACCAGGTGAACAGCGCCCTGACCTACTACGGTACAATGGCCACTTCCTACGGCAATGAGAATGTGGGAAAATGGGCAAAACATGCAAACCGGACGAATGGCTGGCTTGCTTCAAATTACACCGACGGATACCACGGAATATACGGGGCATGGATTGTGTCAGAGTCCATGTTCCCGGCAACGGTTTATCTTTACAGGGTGAACACGGGAAATGAGGTTACAAAGCTCACCATAACAAAGGGTAACTGCACAAAGCAGTCCGGCTATTATACCTACGAATTCAAGAAGACCTTTGCGGAGAAATACAGAAGCGACATTTACAATGTTGTTCTTGTGGGAGCGGACGGAACCTATATGGATTCCGACGAGGGCTATATCACATATACCACCGCAAACGAGAATTATGATGAGCTTTCTGAGGTGACACCCGTGCCCGCCACCGAGGAGGGTGTAATGCCTGAGGCACCTGATGTTACGGCAGTGTTTGAGGAGGATGGCGCGCCAAGGGTTGCAGCAGACCTTACGGGAACTCTGGTGTTCGACGGCCTTAAGAAAACTCCCGAGATAAGCCTTGTGTCAGCTTCCGGAACGACACTTACCTACAAGAAGGATTACACCATAAGCTACAAGAACAACAAGAATGCCAACATGGTTTATGACGGCGTAAGTGATGGCATATATCAGTTCCACAGGAACACCGCACTGACTGACAAAAAGCAGCCCTGCGCGGTGATCACCTTCAAGGGAGATTATAAGAAGCTTAAAAAGCAGACCATGTACTTTAACATCTACCCGAGGAACCTGAACGACGCCCAGTATGCCGGCACCATCCTCTCAAGGAAGAACGCCAAGACCGGAGAAATTTCCGCAAAGACAGGAAAGACGTTTAATTTCCTTAAGAAGGCGACCGTAATGCTTCCTAACAACAAGGGAGCCTTCAAGGCAAAGAACCTTAACACAAAGAAGGATCTTGATGAGAACAGCATTTACATGGTCGAGTGTGACGAAAGCGGAAATGTGGTGGGAGAGTCGGCTTATACTGCAAAGAAGAACGGCAGTGTTTACGGCGACACCTACTACACCATCAGCATCACCGGAAAGGGAAACTACTTCGGCACGAAGACCGGGGATGTATTCAAACTTGTTCGGAAATAATCTGACAATTTTGCTTTGATTTTGAAATCCACCCATGATATAATATGGGTGGATTTTTTCGTCCTTTTTATTTGATGTATCTGCCGGAATAAGGCCCGGATTTATGCGGGCGGCAGCAGCATCCCTAAAAAGGCGTGTTTTCACGAAACGGATGGTGTATCTATGTATGAAATAGGACAATATGTTTCCTATAAAACCACCGGTGTCTGCACAGTTGAGGAAGTTACTTCCATGAACGTTCCCGGCACCAAGGAAATGCGGGATTACTATGTGCTTAAGCCCGTCTATGAGGAAAAGGGCGTCATTTACTGCCCTGTTGACCACATCGACAAGGTAATGCGCTGTATTCTCACGGAGGATGAGGCGAAGGCCCTCATCGATGAGCTTGCTGACATCCCCCTTATGGACATCAGCAACAAGAAGGTCCTTGACGAGGCATGCAAAAATGCCATTTCAACCGGACTGTGCCGCGAATATCTGACGGTCATGAAAACTCTTTTCTACGAGAGAAGCACCCGTATTGCTGCCGGCAAGAAGCTCACAACAACCAACGAGCGGTTCTTCAAGACCTGCCAGGAAAAGCTCTGCGGTGAGCTCGCCGTTGTTTTCGGCTGCGAGAAGACCGAGGCCGTTGCAAGGCTTAAGGCCCTCCTGGAGGAGAAGGTAACGCTCTGATTTGTAAAAATCAGTATAAAAAATTGACATTGAATTTCATAAAGAGTATTCTGCTTTTTATCAAAGGCAAAGGCGCCGAGGATTTCCTCGGCGCCTTTTTTGTTGCTGATGGCGCTGCGGTCGGATTTGTATCCGCCGCAGACACGCTCTCGCTCTTGCCGCAGCGTAGCGGTACTAAATTCGCGCAAGCGCTCATTAAGTACCGACCCTGCTCTAAGGTCTGCTACGCGGATTACAAAATCCGACCACAGCGAGGCGGATACAAATCCGGACGAGCGGAATCATCTGTAACAGGAGAAACTAATAAAAGGAAAAGAGGTAGTGTTATGTGCTCAATCATGGGAATGGAAAAAAGAAGCATTACGCTCACCGAGTTTGGTGAGTGTTTTGCGAAAACCACATCCAGGGGCCCTGACATGGAAAAGATCATTATGGCAGGGGACGGATACCTTGGATTTCAGAGGCTCTCAATCATGGGCCTTTCAGAGGAGGGAATGCAGCCCTTCAATCTGAATAATAATTCCCTTGTTTGCAATGGCGAAATCTACGGATTCAGACCTCTTAAGGAGGAACTCATAAAGGACGGATACAAATTCGCATCCGATTCCGACTGCGAGATTTTGCTTCCCCTTTATGATAAATACGGCGTGGAGATGTTCAAAATGCTCGACGCGGAGTTTGCACTCATCATTTATGACGAGAAGGAGGGCTTTATTGCAGGACGCGATCCCATCGGAATAAGACCTCTGTTCTACGGCTATGACAAGAACGGCTTCATCTGTTTTGCATCTGAGGCAAAGAACCTTGTGGGACTTTGCAGGGAGGTTAAGCCCTTCCCTCCGGGACATTACTACAAGGGCGGACAGTTCGTCTGCTACAGGGACCTTGCCGCAAGGAAGGAATACGTCGATGACGATCTTGAGACTGTGTGCAAAAACATTCACGACAAGCTGGTGGCAGGCATTGAGAAGAGACTTGATTCAGATGCGCCCGTCGGATACCTTCTTTCAGGCGGACTTGATTCATCCCTTGTATGCGCGGTTTCACAGAAGCTTTCAGACAAGCCCATCAAGACCTTTGCAATCGGCATGAGCGAGGATGCAATCGACCTTAAGTATGCAAAGGAGGTCGCTGACTACATCGGTTCGGACCACACTGAGGTCATCATTGACAAGGATACGGTTCTTGCTTCCCTTGAGGAGGTTGTGGCAAGCCTCGGAACCTATGACATTACAACAATCAGGGCTTCAATCGGAATGTATCTTGTGTGCAAAGGAATAAAGGAACGCTCTGATATAAGGGTTCTTCTTACAGGTGAGATTTCGGACGAGATTTTCGGATACAAATATACGGACTTTGCGCCGGATGCGGAAAGCTTCCAGCAGGAGGCTGAGAAGAGGCTTCGTGAGCTTTATATGTACGATGTGCTCCGCGCAGACAGATGTATCTCCGTTCATTCGATGGAGGCGAGAGTTCCCTTCGGCGATCTTGATTTCGTTGATTATGTAATGAGGATCCCCCCGGAGAAGAAGATGAATGTTTACAACAAGGGCAAATATCTTTTAAGACATGCCTTTGAGGGAGATTACCTTCCCCATGACATTCTTTTCCGCGAGAAGGCAGCATTCTCCGATGCGGTCGGCCATTCAATGGTCGATTACATCAAGGAGTACGCAGAGACACTTTATACGGAAGAGGAGTTTGAGAAGAAGGCTGCAAAGTATGATTACGCAAGGCCCTTCACAAAGGAATCCCTTCTCTACAGGGAGCTTTTTGAAAAGTACTATCCCGGTCAGGCAAAGATGATCAAGGATTTCTGGATGCCTAACAAAAACTGGGAAGGCTGTGACGTTAACGATCCCTCCGCCAGAGTTTTATCAAACTACGGTGAGAGTGGTAAATAAAGGAGGAAAATATTATGAGTGAAGAAATCAGCAGTGTAGTATTTGGCGTCTGGTTTTTGATCGGCGCCGCTCTGGTATTCTGGATGCAGGCAGGCTTTGCAATGGTTGAGGCCGGCTTCACGAGAGCAAAGAATACCGGTAACATTATCATGAAAAACCTGATGGACTTCTGTATCGGTACAGTAATGTTCATTCTCATCGGTTTTTCACTTATGCTCGGTGAGGACATGCTTGGATTTATCGGTAAGCCCGGCTTCGACGTCTTCACAAGCTATGCGAACTTTGACTGGTCAAACTTCGTGTTTAACCTTGTGTTCTGCGCAACCACAGCCACCATCGTTTCAGGTGCCATGGCTGAGCGTACAAAGTTCTTAAGCTACTGTGTTTATTCAGCAGTTATCTCAGGTCTTATCTATCCCGTTGAGGCACACTGGATCTGGGGCGGCGGCTGGCTTTCACAGCTTGGCTTCCACGATTTCGCAGGTTCCTGCGCAATCCACATGGTCGGCGGTATCTGCGCACTTATCGGTGCAAAGATCTTAGGACCCCGTATCGGAAAATTCAACCATGACAAGAACGGCAAGGTCGTTAAGGTTAACGCCTTCCCCGGCCACAACATTACCTTCGGCGCACTTGGTGTTTTCATTCTCTGGCTTGGCTGGTACGGCTTCAATGGCGCTGCAGCAACCTCTGTTGAGCAGCTTGGTTCAATCTTCGTAACCACCACCATCGCACCTGCCGTTGCAACTGTTGTAACCATGATCTTTACCTGGGTTAAGTACGGCAAGCCCGATGTTTCAATGTGTCTTAACGCATCACTTGCAGGTCTTGTTGCTATCACCGCACCCTGCGATGTTACAGATGCCTTTGGTGCAATCGTAATCGGTGCTGTTGCAGGTTTACTTGTAGTCTTCGGCGTATGGCTTCTTGATTACAAGCTCCACATCGATGATCCTGTCGGCGCAGTTGCAGTTCATATGATGAACGGTATCTGGGGTACTCTTGCAACCGGACTTTTCGCAACCAACACCGCTCCCGGCTATTCAATTGCAAATGCAGATGGCGAGGAAATCGTAGGTCTTTTCTACGGCGGCGGTTTTGAACTTTTAGGACTTCAGCTTCTCGGATTTGTATGCGTTGCAGCATGGGCTGCAGTAACCATCACCATCGCATTCTTCATCATCAAGGCAATCTTCGGTCTTCGTGTTACCGAGGAGGAGGAGATTCTCGGACTTGACCAGACCGAACATGGTCTTCCCTCAGCATACTCAGGCTTCAAGATGGTTGAGGAAGCTTACGGTATCGCTTATGACGATGACGAGGAGGATCTTGCTTCACAGGTCAGCGGTTCAACTCCCGTTTCAGAGGCAGTCCCCGTTATGGTTTCAGCTTCAGCTCCCACAGAGCATCCCAAGATGACAAAGATCGAGATCCTCTGCAAGGAGAGAAACTTAGAGAAGCTCCAGGCAGCTCTCATGAAGCTTGGCATTACCGGTATGACCGTCGCTCACGTTATGGGCTGCGGCGCACAGAAGGGTCAGCCCGAGTACTATCGTGGAGTTGCTGTTGAGGCATCACTTCTTCCCAAGATCCGCGTGGATGTTGTTGTCTGTGCAGTTCCCGTACAGTCTGTTATTGACACTGTTAAGAAGGTTCTTTACACCGGCCATATCGGCGACGGCAAGATCTTCGTATACGATGTTGAGTCTGTAGTTAAGGTAAGAACCGGCGAGACCGACTTCGATGCACTTCAGGATGTTGAGTAAGAAAATCATCGGATGATTTTAGAAAAGTTTTAGGCGCAGAAGACCGGCTTAAAACCTTGGCATACTTTTTGGCCGCCCCCGTGATTCGGGGGCGGTTTTTGCAGGAAAGGGTCGGGACCACAGAAAAGTTAAAAATCGAAATTCCTGTGGTTAAAGACAGACGATTGAGAAATGGAGAGGAGAGTGATATTATAGAAGGACACCGTGCTTAAGTACGAGATGATGCAGTACAGCATCTTTCCATTGCAAGCTCCGGGTCGTTCCGTCTGAGGTGCAGTTTCTTTATATAGTGATAATTGCAGCCGCCGTGTCCGGTGGCACCGATGGTTTCGGGAGTGTAGGTAAAGCCGTTCTTTTCATAGAAGGCCTTGGCGCGGTCCATATTGTCCATGGTCTCAAGATAGCAGCTCTCATAATATTTTCCCGCAAATTCAAGGGCAGTCTCCATGAGCGCCTGAGCGATGCCTTTTCCTCGAAACTCGGGAAGGCAGTACATTTTCTGAAGTTCGCAGATTCCGGGGGCACCTGTCAGGGGACCGATTCCTGTTCCCGCAACCACAGTTCCGTCAACCTCGGCCACCCAGTAGCAGTCCTTTACGCCGGTGTAAAATTCGGAAAAACGGTTTAAATAAGGGTCCGCCCAGGCTGTGTCATCTCTGTGATCAGCACCGTACTCCGTAAGGCACTGTCTTATGATTGACTCCACAACAAGGTCATCTTTTTTCTCAATTGGTCTGATTAACATTTATTTAACCTCGATTTAATTATATGCAATATTGAATTATTCTGCTTTGTTTAATTTTGATTTAACAAAAATAAATCAAGCATCTGGCTCTTGCTTGACATGCGGATGAGAACACACTGTCCGTCGTTGATAACAGAAAAATTTTCACCTGCATTATTATACATTTTTTATCCTATTTAGTACAGTAACTTTATATTGCGGCACTTTGGCGCTAATGATATAATTTCTTGAATTGTTTGATAACAGGAGGTTTTTCCATGAACATAATAAAAGGCGGTGTTACCGCACCTATGGGTTTTACTGCAGCTGATACTGCTGCGGGCATCAAATATCAGGGACGCACTGATATGGCAATGGTTTACAGCGAGAAGGACTGCACCGTTGCGGGAACCTTTACCACCAATGTTGTAAAGGCAGCCCCCGTAATCTGGGACCGTGACGTGGTTGTGGGCGGCGGCAGCGCAAGATGTATCGTCGTAAATTCCGGAATCGCAAATGCCTGCACCGGAAAAGAGGGCATGGACATCTGCAAAGTTACCGCAGATGCCTGCGCCGAGGCTCTTTCCATAAAGCCGGAGCAGGTTGTGATTGGCTCGACAGGCGTAATCGGCATGCAGATTGATGCCGGCAGAATCGCAGCAGGCGCAAAGGACCTTGCAGGTAAACTTCAGGGTGGCTTTGAGGCCGCAGAACGGGCCGCAAAGGCAATCATGACCACTGACACTGTACATAAGATGCTGGCCGTTGAAATCGAGCTCTCCGGCAAAAAGGTTACCATCGGAGCCATGACAAAGGGAAGCGGAATGATCCACCCCAACATGTGCACCATGCTCTGCTATATCACAACCGATGCGGCTATTTCCGGCGAAATGCTTCAGAAGGCCCTTTCCGCATCCGTAAAGGACACCTACAACATGATTTCCGTTGACGGCGACACTTCAACAAACGACACCTGCATCGTCATGGCAAACGGAATGGCGGAAAATAAGCTTATCGACAGCGAGGGAGCTGATTTTGACACCTTCTGTGAGGCTCTTGATTACATCAACCGCGACCTTGCAAAGCGCATGGCCGCAGACGGAGAGGGCGCGACCCATCTTTTCGAGGTTGTGGTAAACGGAGCAAAGTCAAAGGAGGAGGCAGTGATCCTTTCAAAGTCAGTTGTGGGCTCATCCCTTTGTAAAGCCGCAATTTACGGCAAGGATGCAAACTGCGGACGATTCATGTGTGCCTTAGGCTACAGCGGCGTTGACTTTGATCCTGACAAGGTGGACATTTATTTTGAGTCTGCCGCAGGAAGCGTGCTCGTTGTGGATAAGGGGGCAGCGCCCCTCTTTGATGAGGACCTTGCCCTTAAGATTCTTTCCGAGGAGGCCGTTTCAGTGCGCTGTGAAATGAACGCAGGAGATGCGACAGCAACAGCCTGGGGCTGCGACCTCACCTATGATTACGTTAAGATCAACGCGGATTACAGATCATAATCATTACACAAATGATTTAAACTGTCGCCCTGTCCGGGGCGGCAGTTTTTTTACTGCGAATTTTATTTTTGTCAAATGAAAAAATAATGGATAATTCCTTAAGATTTCGCTTTTATATCGGCAGATAAAGTGGTAAAATGGTACCAATCGTGTGATGCTTGAAATCGCACAAAAATAAGGATTTTGATAAACAAAATTCAAAAATCAGGAGGAAGTATGAAAAAGCTTAATTTCAAGAAATTCATGGCTACTGTTCTTGCGGTTACCATGCTTGTGCCGAGCACTCTTGCATATGCAGAGGGCGTGACACAGGATTCTTCGGACGCTGTTGACCTCAGCGATCTTGAAGCAATTTCCACCGAAACAGTCGGAGAGGCTGTTACGGAGGATGCAGCACTCGAGGAAGTGACCGAGGAGGCTGTTGTTGCAGCTGACGAGGAAACCGAGGCTGCAGACGAAACTTCAGAGGCAGTAGTTTCCGACGAGGAGACCGCAGCGGAAGAGGAGGACTCAGACGAGGCCCTCGGCGCTACCGCTGCAACAAACACCATCTGGATCGTAGGCGATTCAACCGTAAGTGCCTTCACCGACACCTATTTCTATCCCCGTTACGGCTGGGGTACCCAGATTGACCAGTACCTTTCAGATGATTACTACGAGGTAAAGAACATTGCAGCATCAGGACGTTCTTCAAAGTCTTACCTTGTTGACAACGCCTCTGACTATGCAAACCTTACTGCAAACATCAAGGCAGGCGACTTCCTTTTCATCGGCTTCGGCCACAACGATGAGAAGGCTGAGGAGGCCCGTTACGCAAACCCGAACCAGGATTACACCGTATCAGGCTCCTTTGCAAACAGCCTTTATGAAAATTATGTAAAGGTCGCTAAGGATGCAGGCGCAACCGCAGTTCTCTGCACCCCTATTGTCCGCATCAATCTGAGCGGCACCCTTACAAACAGCGATAAGCACATCACCTCAACCAGCGGTGATTATGAGGGCGGCGACTACAGACAGGCAATCATCGACCTCGGTTCTGACACCAACACCCCCGTCATCGATCTTACAACCGCCACCGAGGAGCAGTTCAAAGAGCTTGGCGTTGCAACAGATTCTGACCCCACAGTAAAGCTCAACAGCGCAGTCTATCTTCATGCATGGACTTCTGACAAGCCCTCATCAGTAGATAAGACCCACACCAACATCTGGGGCGCAAAGTGGAATGCATGGTACATCATGGATCAGATCAAGAACAGCTCTGATTCGGCATTCGCTACCCTTTCACAGCACATCACAACTTCGACCGCTCCCGGCGTTGATTCGCTTTATTCAAACCCCGATTATGTTCATACCGAGTATTCAGCCCCCACGGAATACAGCGTAAACTGGGCTGATTATGCTTGCAATGCAGGCATCTTCCACGGCACCGTAATGGGCGACGTGGGCGGAGCTTCAAAGATCGGCAATTTCAGCCTCAGAAGCAACAAGACCAACGGAAATGCATACATTTCCGCTCCCCTTAATGGTAAGATCGGTTCTACGGACGGCTTTGCAATGTACTTCATGCAGGTTCCCTCTGATGCAATCTTCACTCTTACCGCAAAGGCAACCGTAACCAACATTGTTTCAGGCAATTCATCCCCCGCACAGACCGGTTTCGGTCTTATGGCCCGTGATGACATGTACATTGATGTATCTGATGCATCAATCCTTTCAGACTATGTTGCAGCCGGCACCCTTACCAAGACCGATGCCTTCTACAACTGCTTCAAGAGAAAGGATTCTACTCTCGAGGCAGGCGGTACCCTTGCTGCGACAGCTTCATCCATCGCAGTTGGCGACACCTTCGATCTTTTACTTGCCCACTCATCAGACGGCTTTACCTGCAAGTTCGGCGACAACCCCGCCGTTTCAGCAGGCTTCGACTTTAACCTTAACAGCGTTGACGCAGACAACATGTACATCGGTATGTTCGTTGCCCGCGGTATTGCTGTTGAATTCTCTGACATTGAGCTTACCGGTATCTGCCAGGTAAATATTAAGGACGAGAACGGCAACCTTTTAAGCCAGTCAGTTGTAGAGACCGGCGAGAAGGTCTCAGAACCCTCTTACACCCCCACCGTTGCAGCAGGTCAGCTCTGGGACGGCTGGAAGGCAGTGGACGCTTCAGGCAACAGCCTTGGCAAGTTCGACTTCACCAAGGGCCTTGAAAGCTCAGTTACCCTTGTTCCCAACATCGGAACAATCGCTCACATCAGCTACATCACCAACAGTACAGATTCTGCAAACGTTTACACCAACGCAATCGTAGGCGATGCAATCGAGAACATCACCGTAAAGAAGAACGGTTATACATTCCTCGGCTGGGATACTGTAAGAACACCTTCTTACAGCCTTGTAAGCGCCTTTGATTTTACAAAGGGCGTTACAGGGGACACTGTTCTTTATGCAAAGTGGGGCAAGGCTGATTCAAACTACGACGTTACCCCCACTGAAACCGCAAACCCCGCAACCACACCTGACGGCATCTACTATGATGACTATATTTACACCGGCGTTAAGGTTACACCCGAGGTTGAGATTTATTATGCAGGCAACAAGCTTGTTGAGGGTAAGGATTATACCGTAACCTACAAGAACAACTTAAATGCAGCAACCTGCGATAAGGACGTTGCCGCCGAGACAGGTACTCCCCTTGTTGATGTAAAGAAGGCCCCCACAATGGTTATCAAGTATAAGGGCAGCTACAAGGGTCAGAAAACCGTCAACTTCAACATCTGTTCAATGGATTTGAATGACATGTATAAATATATAGGCTGCGACGAGGGAATGAACATCTTCGAGCCCGTTGCAAAGTCTGTATATACCAAGACCGGTTACAAGTCACAGAACCTTATGCCCACAATTTATGCTTACAGCACAAGCGGCTTCAAGGCTCTTAAGGCAAATACCGACTTTACCGTAAATTACACCAACGGTATTCCCACCAGCCCCCGTTACGACTATCCCCTTACCGTAACCGGTAGCGGCAACTACTGTGGCACTGTTGAGATGAATGCGGTAATCACAAATGATGTTATTAAGCCCGAATATGTGAACTTTGATGATGTTGCCATTACGGCAGGACTTGAGACTCTTGATGACGGCTCAATGATGGTTGAGGTTGAAGCCACCTACGATGGAACCGAACTGGAGGAGAGCGACTTTGCTGTAAGCACCGTATATGACAGCAAGAACGTTTATACATTCATAAAGGGCGAAGGCAAGTACGTCGGCGGACGTTATGTTGTCTTAAAGAGAGGCAAAGTAAGCTACAACCTTGCTGACGAGGATCAGGATGTTGAAATTACCCTCGACAGGTCATCTTATGTTGATCAGGATGGCGTGGTTCATATTGATTACGTTCCCGGAAACAATACTCCCGGTGTTACCGTAAGCTACAACGGCACAACTCTTAAGAGCGGCACCGATTACACCGTTAAGTACACCAACATGAAGACCGTTACCACAAGCAAGCCCTCTTATGTTGAGATTAAGGGTAAGGGCTCATATTCAGGAACAGTTAAGCTTGAGGTAAGTGTTGATCCCGTAGACTTTGATGACAGAGCAGTAATTGTTGTCGACAACTCAAAGGGCGATGACGCTTCAAGCATCAAGGTTACCGTATATGATGCAGTATCAGGCACCAAGCTTAAGGCAGGCTCTGATTACAACAAGGAAATCGGCTACGAAAAAGAAGGCGACGACTATGCATTTGTTACGGTCACTGCAGACGGTGCAAAGGCAGGAACCTACACCGGCTCAGCAACAAAAGCCTTTGGCTGTGGCATGACCTCAATCTCAAAGGCAAAGGTTAAGATCAACGACGTTTCATACAACGGCGGTGAGATTATCCTCGGCAAGGACAGCATGACCGTGACCTTAGCTGACGGCACCACTCTCGGCAAGGATGATTACTATGTAAATACCTTCCTTTCAAATACCGCAAAGGGCAAGGGAATCGTAATCCTTCAGGGTATGGATGAGTTGGGCAAGTACAGCGGCGGCCTCGTTGCAACCTTCAAGATTAAGGAAAGGGATTTCGGTAAGAACTAATGAATATAGTATGTCTTGACTTAGAGGGTGTACTTGTACCCGAAATATGGATTGCCTTCTCGAAGGAGAGCGGCATTCCCGAGCTTAAGCGTACAACCCGCGACGAGCCCGATTATGACAAGCTCATGAAATGGCGCCTTGGCATTTTAAAGGAGCATGGGCTTGGACTTAAGGAGATTCAGGAGACGATTTCAAAGATTGATCCTATTCCCGGCGCAAAGGAGTTCCTTGACGAGCTCCGCGCCACCACCCAGGTTATCATCATAAGCGACACCTTTGAGCAGTTCGCAGGCCCCCTTATGAAGAAGCTTGGCATGCCCACCATTTTCTGCAACAGTCTTGAGGTTGCGGAAAACGGCGAGATTACAGGCTTTAAGATGCGCTGTGAGCAGTCAAAGCTCACCACCGTAAAGGCTCTCCAGTCAATCGGCTTTGAGACCATTGCGGCAGGTGATTCCCACAATGACCTTGGAATGATCAGGGCCAGCAAGGCAGGCTTCCTCTTTAAGAGCACCGATGCCATCAAGGCTGACAACCCGGATCTTCCCGCATTTGAGGAGTACGACGAGTTCCTTGCTGCGATCAAAGCAGCTCTGTAAATCTATTCGTCTGTAAAAGACTAAGCCCCCGGATAATTCCGGGGGCTTTTTGCGCGATAAAAGGGTGTTTTTTTGCCATGGCTGCCACTAAGTTACATGGGAAACCGCAGGCTTACCTCGGTTCCGCAGCCCTCCTCACTCTTGTAGGAGAGGCCGTAATTATCGCCGTAGAAGAGCCTGAAGCGGTTGTGGATATTAACGATGGCAATGTTTGTTCCGGTGCCGGGTCTTGTCCTTTCACCCTTTAAAATACCTGACAGGGTTTCCTCGTCCATGCCCACGCCGTCATCGGAGATGAGAAGCACCACATCGCCGTTTTCCTCCCAGCCTGTGATTACGATCGTTCCGGACTTTACTTCCTTTTCCATAATGCCGTGTATTATTGCATTTTCAACGACAGGCTGAAGGGAAAGTTTGGGAATGTCCGCCTCAAGAAGTTCGTCTGGAACATCCACAACAAAGTCGATGGCATCATTAAAACGCATATTCTGAAGCTCCATATAAAGGGAAACATGCTCAAGTTCGGCGGAGAGGGGAATGAGGGATTCCTTGCGGCTAAGGGTGAGGCGGTAGAAGCGGGAGAGCTTTCTGACGGCTATGGTAACATCCTCCGTGCGGCCGCTTGCGGAAAGCCAGCTTATCATGTCCATGGTGTTGTAAAGAAAATGGGGGTTTATCTGGGCCTGCAGCAGGTTGAATTCCGCGATACGAAGGCTCTCGGAGGCGTCCTTTTCCTTCTGCATAAGGGTATCGATTTCCCCGGTCATGAAATTATAAGTCTCAATCAGGTTGCCAATCTCGTCATGATAGGCCGGGGGCGGCAGGGGAACAGGCATGCCGGATCGGGCCTCCCCCATCTTATTAATGACGGATGAAATGCGGTTTGTCACGGAACGGCTGATCAGAAGCGCAAGGACAATGCCGAAAATAAGGATAAGGGCACAGACCATAAAGAAGCGGAAAAGAATTCCGTTGCATTTTTCGATGATAGGCTCCTTGGGAAGGATGTTTACCATGAACCAGTCAGGTCCCTCAATATAATAGTAGCCTCTATAGAAGGTTGAGCCTGCGGACTCTTCCTCCTCGAAGCTGTTTGAAGTCAGCATAGAGGACATGATTTCATCATAATCCACCGAATAGCGGGATGAAAGGGTGTAATCCGTGGATGCTGCGGTGACCTGCCTGTCATTGACAAGATAGGAAACCGAATTTGGGGAACTTAAGGTTGAGCTCATGATTTCCGAAAGTGTTACGGAAGAAAAATAAATTGCGATATAACTTTCTACATTAGAGCCCTCGAAATAAATTTTGGTGGGTACGATAAGGGCACAGTCGCCGTAAAGGCTGATTTCCTTCTGGGAAAGATAAAAAGAAGGACAGTATAACTCGAGGACACGGCTTCCTGTGAAAATGCCGTGCCAGTGGGCACCCCTGACATCGGAGAGGGGTTTTACAAAGGAAGATGAAACATTAGATGTTAAAAGAGGATTTGATAAATCTAAATCTGCATAAATCACCACGTCGGTAACGCAGGTGGTGTCGCGAATGCTCTGGATGGCAGATTCGAAAGACTCGGCAGCGGAGGAGGAGGCGATGTCCGACATGGGAACCTCCACAGGCAGATCAAAAAGTATGTGATAAAAATCCGTGCCGCGCAGAAACTTCCTTGAATCAGCAACCTCCGAAAAGACATTTGTAACAAGAGGGGTGACGCGAAGGGAGGCATCCTGCTCTTCCTGGATGGTGTCGCTTATGATCATTGAATAGAGCCTTGGCACAAAAAAACAGGAGAGGAGAGTCATGGGGATTACAACAACCAGGACTATGCACAATGTAAATTTGGTGCGCAATGGCAAATTGTTAAATAATGATTTTATTTTATGCATGATGTCCTAATGAGTCCCTGAATTCCGAGGGCGTGCTTCCGGTGTGCTTTTTAAAGGCCTTTGAAAAATAATTTCCGTCCCGGTATCCAACTGCAGCGGAAATGCCGCTTACCTTGTT
>R03__coassemble_149_pt1 | contig 44969 bp, 40 predicted proteins | sample R03__metabat2_high_PE_063 | metagenome-assembled genome bin R03 | reverse complement strand
AGCATGAGCGATTAGTGAAATTGCGAGGAGGCGTTTAGTGAGGCATAGGTGTTGCGTTTGTGAACGAACAGATGTGACTAGTGGTTGCATAGAGGCCGCGAATCGTATGTGATGCCCGCGGCTATAGTTGAGAAACCTAAGATAAAACGCTTCTTAGGCCGCAAAAGTTCCAGCCGATAACCATTAAAACACAAATGCACAGCCCATGCAAGACGGGACGGGGCGGGCTTTCGGAATAATTATACAAAAAAGGTTAGCATTTTGAGAAAAATATGGTAAAATTTGATAAGAGAGCAATCTCTAATAAAATTCGAAGGAGTGATGGATATGAAAATTATAATCACAGGAAGAAATATTGACCTTACAGAGGGATTAAAATCAGCTGTAGAGAGCAAAATTTCAAAACTTGAGAAATATTTCAGCCCTGAGACCGAGGTTCACGTTACACTGAGCGTTGAGAAGGAGCGCCAGAAGATTGAGGTTACCATCCCCGTTCGTGGCAGCGTTATCCGCTCTGAACAGGTTTCAAATGACATGTATGTATCAATCGACCTTGTTGAGGAGATTATCGAGCGTCAGCTCAAGAAATACCGCAACCGTATCATCGACCGTCAGCAGGGCGGCGGCGACTTCAACGCCGATTACTTCGATGGCAAGGCTGAGGACGATGATGAGATCAGAATCATTCGTTCAAAGAAATTCGGCATGAAGCCCATGACTCCCGAGGACGCATGTGTTCAGATGGAGCTTCTCGGTCACAGCTTTTATGTATTCCGCAATGCTGACACGGACGAGGTCAACGTTGTTTACAAGAGAAAGGGCAACACCTACGGACTTATCGAACCTGAATTCTAAGAGGTTCTATGGAGGAGCGGTTTGGCGAATTCTACCGTAACACACGTGAATCGCTTGGGCTCACCCAGAGCGAGCTCGCCGAAAGGTTAGACTGCTCAATAAGTACAATATCACGAATGGAAAATGGTCGGGCAATCAGAGGAACCCTGGCGGAAAAACTGCCGAAGGTTCTTCCGGTGCCCGACCATACTTTTGCCTGGAGCGAGGAGGACGTGCTTCGCCGGGAGATCTGTCAGGGAATTGAAAGGGGGATCGCCTCAAAAAATCTGGAGGAGATTGATACGGGGCTCTGCCGGCTCCTTGAGCTTAAGGATGACAGCAGAGTCATTGACCGTCAGTATTTTCAGATGTATAAGGCATTCTGGCTCTATCTTATGACAGGGGATGCAAGAAGCCTTGAGGAGCAGACAAGGGAGGCGCTCAGTCTTACGGTTGATCTTGACAGGGCCCTTGTGGAAATGAAAAAAATCGAGGAAGATTACGACTGCGGGGCCCGGGTTCGCGTACTTGGGATGCACAGATGCATTGAGAGGCTTGTGGACAGGGCATTTACAAGGCCTGAAATTCTGCTTCTTAACGCCTATGCCGTTTCCAGGGCAGGGGAGCGGGAAGGCTTCTATACGAAGCTTATTCTCATGGAACTGAAGCTTAAAATGGAAAGGTCCATGAACGGTCAGTGGGAAGGGATTTTCCCCCTGGTGCTCTACAATCTTGTATATGCCCATTTTGGAAGCCGCACTTTTTTTGAGGCAAGGCGTCAGTGCAAAAAACTGCTGGGTCAGAAGGGCATTACCGACCACAGTGAAATCTTTCTGCGGGCAAAAATGCTTGAATATCAAATTCATTTTTCCATGAACATGGATGTGTTTGAGAAAGGGCAGGTGCCGGAGAGAATCCAAAGCGCTGCCGCAGTCGATGGGCCGGTCGGAAGCTCCATTCACCATGGAATCACCTTCACAAATGCTGTATATATTCCTAAGGAAGGGCTTAAGGCTGTGGAAAAAAATCCAAAGAAATCCGCCGTCCCCGTATCCCTGGCGCACTATAAGCTGGGAAAGCATAAAGATGAAGTGAAATGCCTGTATGAGAACATTCTCCCGGAGGAAAGGCGCCGGGGAGGATTCGAAGAGGGACTGAAGGCCCTTGATTACATACTCCTCGGCTGAATTTTCGAAAAACTTGCGAAAAAAACTAAAGAAATCTAAGGTTGTTCCGATAAAGATATTGTAAAGCTCAATAGGCACTCCACGGATGGAGTGTATCAAAGAAGGGAGAGACTGTTATGCGTATAGAGGCATATAACCAGGTAGCATCGCTTTATCAGACAAGCAAGACTACCAGTACTGCCAAAGCAGGAAAGTTCACCATGGGTCAGGACCAGGTGCAGATTTCCTCTTTAGGTCGTGACTTACAGATCGCAAAACAGGCTGTAGCAGAGACTTCGGATATCAGGGAAGATAAGGTTGCTGAGCTCAAATCACAAATCGACTCGGGCACTTATAGTGTTGACACTTCGGACTTTGCAAGCGTGCTTTTGTCTAAGTTCAACGCAGGACTGTAAGGAGGATCTGCTGTGGCAAGCTTAATGGAAGACCTATTGGACACACTGGAACAGGAGACGAAGGGATACGGCGAACTCTTGACCTACACTGAGGAAAAGAAAAAAGCCGTCATCTCTTCCGACCTTCCCGCACTCCAGCAGGTTACGGACAAGGAACAGGAGGCCACTGACCACCTGAAAAGCCTTGAAGTTAAGCGTATGAAACTGCTCAAAAGCATGGGTGAGGTAATGGGAAAGGACAGGATCCTTACCGTTACCGAAACAATTGCTTTGCTTTCATCACAGCCGGCAGAACAGAAAAAACTGACCGAGGCCCGGGACGCACTCCGGGAGGTGGCAACGAAGGTACAGACCGCGAACACCAGAAACGAGGCTCTTATTCGCCAGGCACTTGAAATGGTTGAATTTGACCTTACTCTTTTAAGAGGTCTTCGCGCGGCGCCGGAAACCGCCAATTACGATCGAAATGCTGCGAACACGGGAGCACTCCTGGGGCACAGCGGATTTGATGCAAAACAGTAGCGCCTTTCCAGATCCGAAGCATGCAGCTTTCTATTAAGGAGGAAAGCACATGTCAAACATGTTTGGAAGCTTATATATCGGAAATTCCGGTTTAAAGAGCGCAAACAATTCAATTAACGTAGTAGCCAACAACCTTGCTAACGTGAATACCGAGGGGTATGTGCGTCAGCAGGTTTTGTTTTCTGACTCAGAATATAATTCTTACAGCACCGCAAGCACCTCTTCAATGCAGTACGGCCTTGGAGTTAAGATTGCGGATGTTGTTCATGCACGAGACGTCTTTCTCGATAAGTCCTACCGTTCGGAATCCGGCAGGGCTGCTTTCTATAACACCAGTTATTCAGCAATTACAGAGGTGGAGGACATTCTCCAGGAGACCGAGGGCGAAGCCTTCAGCGAGTCCATCAACGACCTTTGGGAGGCTTTCCAGGAGTTCGAAAAGGACCCCTCCGACACGGTCAACCAGAACCTGGTCATCCAGAGAGCCTCATTATTCTTAAGCCGCAGCGATGCGGTTTATACCAGTTTAAAGCAGTATCAGAGCACCCTCAACAACCAGATCAAGGATGACGTTGACCGCATCAACGAGCTTGGTGAAATCATCCGCGACTGCAATGTTCAGATTCAGAAGATCGAGGCAGGCGGTGTTGAGACGGCAATGCAGCTTCGAGACACCCGCGATGCAGCCCTTGACGAGCTTGGAAAGCTTGCAAACATCTCCTATCAGGAGGATGCGGTCGGTTGTGTATATGTAAAGGTTGAAAACGTAGATTTCGTCGACCTTGACAGCGTATACGAAATCGGAATGTACCAGGACAAGGTATCCGGCTTCTACACCCCCTACTGGCCTCAGCTTTCCGATCTTTCCAATGATGATATGAGAGAGGTTTTCAGAACCTACAACATTTCATCTGAACGCCGCAATGACGTGGGCGAGGTAAAGTCACTTCTTCTTGCAAGAGGCGATGACGCTTACACCTACATGGACATGATCGGACTTGATTCTGATGAATATTCAAAGGGCCTTGGCTCAAGCGTAGTCACAAACACCCAGGCCGAGATTGACACCCTTCTTCACAGTGTCATGACCGGAATAAACGACCTCATCAGTCCCCTTAAGGAATTCGGCGGAGCGGACACCATTGTTCATGACAAGAACGGAAAGGAATACACCCTTACCGCGGAGACTAAGATTTGCGACACCGAAAACTGCGCAAGAGGTGCGGACGGCGAGGTGCCTCCCGAGGAACTCTTCACCAGAATCGGCTGCGACAGATACACAGAGGTTACGGACGCCGACGGCAACACCTACTACCTCTACAATGAGGAAGATTATTCGGACAGTTCAAAGTGCTACACCATCGCAAACGTCCGTATAAACGACGCACTCATTGAGGACGAGTCACGTCTGGCTCATATGACAAGCGACGGAGCAGTTGCTTATGATTACGCCGAGAACCTTGCAAACCTTTGGGAGGAGCCGCTGCTTTCCCTGAACCCCGGGGACACAACCCCCTGCAGCTTCACCGATTTCTACACAAAACTTACCGGTGAGCTTTCCAACAAGGGTTCTGTTTGCAACACCACCGGCGAGACCCTTGACAACACAGTCGAGGGCATCGAGTATCAGCGTCAGCAGATCATCGGTGTTTCATCGGACGAAGAACTTTCAAACATGATTCAGTACCAGAGCGCATACAACGCTTCGAGCCGTTACATCAGCGTCATCAGCGAGATGATAGAACACATCCTTACAACCCTCGGCTCATAAGGGAGGAACTTATGGCATCTACCTTTTTCGGACTTAACATCGCCAACACGGGCATAAATGCATATCAGGCCTCAATCAACACCACCTCAAACAACATTGCGAACGTTGAGACAGAGGGCTACAGCCGCCAGACCACAAATCTTTCGGCATCAAGTGCGCTGCGCACCTACACTGCATACGGCAGCACCTCAACCGGTGTCACCGTTGACTCAGTAACCCGCGACAGAAACGAATACTACGACACAAAGTACTGGAACAACAATGCAGTGCTTGGCCTTAACAGCACTAAGCTTGAGCAGTTCCAGGAAATCGAGACCTATTTCGTGGATGATGATACCCAGACCGGTTTCTCAACCATCTTTTCCGAAATGTTCTCCGCAATGGATTCCATGAAGGACAACGCCGGCGACCGGGATTACAGAACCCAGTTCATCGCCCAGGCCCAGAACCTTTGCGATTATTTCACTTCTGTATCCACATCTCTTAAGGATCAGCAGGTTGCAATCAATGACGAGATTAAGACCTGTGTCGACAATATCAATGCAATTGCCCAGAAGGTGGCAACCCTCAACAAGGAAATCAACGTAATCGAGGTTTCAGGCGGCAACGCAAATGAGCTTCGCGATGAAAGAACAAGACTTCTCGATGATCTTTCAAGTTACGTTCCGATTGAGTATTCCGAAAATCCTGTTCTTGATGCCCGCACCGGCGAGGAATCAAATGCAACCACCTGCATCATCAAGATCAACGGACAGATTCTCGTAGATACCTATAACTACAACACCCTGCAGGTTGTTCCCCGTGATTATCTTGCAAATCAGTCGGATGCCGAGGGTCTTTACGATATTGAGTGGTCGGCCACCGGAATTTCCTTCGACGCAAACTCCGGAAACAACTCAGGTATCCTGAAGGGCCTCTTCGATGTAAGAGACGGAAACAACCGCACCAATGTAAGCGGTATCGTATCTGCTGCAGAAGGAAACACCATCACAATATCAAGAAACATCTCCGATGACAGCACCTTCATTTCAGACCCCCTGAGCATGAACCTTCCCGAGAGCGGCAAGGTTACCATCAAGGGCCTTGAGTTCTACTACAGCAGCTTCGAGGCAGAACTTGACGAGAACGGAGAAATTTCTTCCTACACCTTCTACCTTGACCAGCACACCTTAACCTCAAGCGAGAAGAATTCAATCACCGGAAAGGAACTGAGCGTAGGCGAGGCAATCGACTGCATGGGAATTCCCTATTACCAGAACCAGCTCAACAACTTCCTCAGAAACTTCGCCAAGGCCTTCAACGAGATCGAGGAAGGAAATGAAACTCTCGACGGAGAGGAAATGGGAGCCTTCTTCGTTGCAAACCTTAAGAACAACACCAAGAGCAGCGGAACAAGCGAGTGCGAGTTCGATGATGAGGGGGGCACAACCATTACCTCAACCTCACATAACTACTACCAGCTCACTGCCCAGAACGTTTCCGTAAACGAGAGAAGCCGCAACGATGCCTCATATTTCTCATGCGCATCGACCATCGACAACGGCGTTGACGCCTACGATGTAGCAGAGCAGCTCCTCAAGCTCCAGAAGGACGTGACCATGTTCCGAGGCGGAAGCGCCGAGTCCTTCCTTCAGTGCATCTATTCAGACATTTCCGTTGATACACAGGAGGCAAAACTCTTCACGGACAACTTCGAATCCCTCAAGGAAACAATCACCAACCAGCGTGATTCGGTTTCCTCGGTTGATACCGATGACGAGGCTCTGGATCTTGTGAAATTCCAGAACGCCTACAACCTTTCCTGCAAGGTCATCTCAGTTCTTCAGGAAATGTACGACCAGTTAATCCTTAACACCGGAGTATAGGAGGTTTAATCATGAGAGTTACAAACAGCATGATTATGAACAACTCAAAATCAGACATCAACAACACCAAGGTCAATCTGGATTCTACAAACCATACAATGACCACCGGCAAGAAGATTTCACGTCCCTCGGACGATCCGGTTGTTGCCATAAGATCCCTTCGATACGCGACCAGCATGAACCATATGGATCAGTATCTTAACAAGAACATCGAGGATGCTGACAGTTGGCTTGACGTTACCGAGACTGCACTTAGCAACATTTACAGTTCCGTAAATGACATGCACACCTTAGCTGATCAGGGCGCAAACGGAACAAACACCTCAAGCGACCTTAACACCATTCTCTCTTCTCTTGAGAACCTTCAGAAGAGCGTTTATTACGAGGGAAACGCAGATTATGCGGGAAGAACCATCTTCACAGGCTACCGCACAAACAGCAGCCTGACCTTCCTTGAGGATGATTCGGACCTGACCTACAACATTCAGGAGCCCCTCACCTACAAGGATATGTCGCAGATGCGTTACTACGACGGCGAGGTTACCATCCCCACCGATCCTGCGGACATTACAAGCTCCACAATAGATGCTGACGACTACGAGACCAGCGAGACCCTTTTCAACAGAATCCGTCTTTCCTACAAGGAGACAGATGATATTGCAACGGGCGATATCAGAATCATTCCCACCACAGACACCAAGAGCGGCGTTACCGCAGGCACCGTCATCGAGCCCGTTGTAACCAGCTATGACAGTCTTGAGGAGTGGGAAGCAGCCGGCGCCAACGGCAAGGAGGTTGCAGACGACGAGATCGTTTACATTAAAGAGACCGGCGAACTCATTATCGGAACCACCCTTTCAGATGAAATTTCCACCGGACATGCAAACCTTGAAGTAAACTACACCAAGACCGGATTTTCCGAGGGCGAGCTTAGGCCGGAGCACTATTTCAACTGCACTGTAAATCCCGGTGCGACCGACGAGGTTTATTACTCAAAATACGAGCTTGACGATTCCGGCGAATTAAAATACAACAGCAACAACGAGCCCATCCGAATCCAGTACGATATCAACTACATCGTTGCGAACAACCAGACCCTGACCGTAAACACCGAGGCCTGCGAGGTTTTTGACTGCGACATAAAGCGCGATATCGATGACATGATCGATGCAGTAAAGTGGGCCCTCGAGTGCACCGATAAGGTTAGCAAGATCGAGAGCATGATGGGCGAGGCCCAGTACGCAAGCGAGGAGAGCCAGGCTAACCTCCAGACCCTTCTGGATGCCGCAGAGAAGGAGGAGACTTACGCAAGGGACAACCTTCAGAAGCTCTTCGAAAGCGAAATCACAAAGAGCAATGATTATCTTTCGCAGATAAACCTGGCAATCACTAATGTGGGAAACAAGGGCGACAGCCTGGATCTTACAAAGACAAGAGTTTCCTCACAGTATGAGACAATCGAGGAGCTTAAGTCCGCCAACGAGGATGTGGATCTTTCAAGCGCGATGATCGATTATTCCGCAGCCTATGTCTCATATCAGGCAGCTCTTACAGCCGCATCAAAGGTTGGTCAGCAGACACTGCTCAACTACATCTAAAACAAATGTAACAGTTCACTATTTTATATATTTTATGGTAAAATAAAATTTGGTCAGGGCTTGCCCCGGCCGGTTGCAAAGCTAATAAGCTGTAACACAAATAAGGAGAAACAATATGAAAGCAAACACCAGACTGTTCGGTGAAATTGACATCGAAGAATCAAAGATTGTTAAGATGGAAAGCGGAATCGTCGGCTTCCCGGAGCTTAAGAATTTCACACTTCTGTTTGATGAGGAGAAGAAGGATGACAAGTGCATCATGTGGTTCCAGTCAATGGACGAGCCCGTGTTCGCAATGCCCGTTATGCTTCCCCAGTACGTTAAGGCCGATTACAATCCCACCATTAACGACTCGCTTCTCGCACCATTAGGTGCCCTTACTCCCGAAAACACCTACGTTCTTGTTACAGTTACGGTTCCCACCGACATAAAAAAGATGACCGTAAATCTTAAAGCACCCATCATCATCAACACCGACACCTGCAAGGGCGCCCAGCTCATCGTTGAGGATGACGTGCCTGTGAAGTATCCCGTTTACGATATTCTCAAGGCAGCCAAGGAAAAGGGAGGCGAATAATATGCTGGCACTTACTAGAAAAAAGGGCGAGAGCCTTATCATAAACAACAACATTGAGGTCACAGTACTTGAGGTCAGAGGCGAGCAGATCAAGCTTGGCATCTCAGCTCCCAAGGAGGTTTCAATCTACCGCAAGGAGGTTTATCTCCAGATTCAGGAGGAGAACAAGTCAGCCCTTGCTCCCGGCGGTCTCGAGGCTCTCAAGGATCTCTTTTAATAAAAAATTTTAAATTTAGTCCTAAAGTTTTAGTTAACTGTTCCGATATAACAGTTAGCAGTAAATGCATATCACAGGGAGGTGTGATAATTATGGCAGGTATTTCAAATATTAGTTCAAGTTATCAGGTACAGGGAAGTTCCGCATCTACAACTATTTCGGATAAGCCCGTTACAGCAGCTGCTGCACCGGCCGCCGAGGTTGAAAACGTTTCACCGGTAAGCATCAAGGAAAGCACCGGCAGAAAGAATGATGATGCAAAGGGAGAGGAGTATACTCCCTCCAACGAGGCTTTACAGGAGGCCGTTAAGGTCATCAACAATAAGCTCGGCGATTCAAAGGCTGTTTTCGGTATCCATGAGGAAACCAACAAGCTCACCATCAAAATCGTTGACAAAGACACCGATAAAGTTCGTAAAGAATACCCTGTAGAGGAAACTCTCGATGCTCTCGCTCGACTTTGGGAAAGCGCAGGCATCCTGGTTGACGAAAAGAGGTAAGGGGGTCTTTATATGGCAATTCGAATGACAGGTATGGCATCAGGTCTGGATACAGAAGCTCTCGTATCCGCAATGGTGTCCGCCTACTCTTTAAAAAAGACAAATTCTGAGAAAACTCTCCAGACATTAAAATGGCAGAAGGAAGCATGGTCAGACGTTAACAAGAAGGTGAAAACCTTCTATACAAGTGTCTCTTCACTTCGCTATTCTTCAGGCTACACAGTTAAAAAGGCAGTCGCATCAGATAGTACAAAGGCGAGTGTCTCTGCATCGTCTTCTGCAGTAAACGGTACCCAGACGCTGGTTATTTCCCAGCTTGCAACCTCCGGATACCTTACAGGCGGAAAGCTTGCAAGCGGCACCACCTCATCATCTACTCTGTCAGATCTTGGCTACACCGGTTCAGACGGCAAGGTTTCCATCACCGTAAACGGCAACACTACCGACATCGATGTTACCTCTGATATGAAGATAAGTGAGTTTGTCAACAAGCTCAAGGATGCAGGTGTAAATGCCAGCTACGATGAAAAGAACCAGCGTCTTTTCGTTTCCGCAAAGGAAAGCGGCGCTGAGAATGATTTCGTCCTCACCGGATCAAACGCAGACGGAATCTCCGCTCTTTCTGCTCTCGGTCTTAATGCATCAAGCACCGCATCCACCGAGATGTATTCAGAGTATGCGGCTTACAGCAATCTTTCGAAGGATGACATCTATAACATCCTTCAGAACATTTCGGCAAACAATGACAAGATCACCGAGAACAAATCTTCGATTGCTTCCTTAAATGACAAGAAGACCTACGCTGAAACCTACAAGAGCGCATACGATACGATCACAGGTCTCTCTCTTTCGGATGATGAAAAGTCCGAGCTTGAAAGCCACCTTTCACAGGCCAGCATGAGCAAATATGTTGGCGCAAAGGATGCTGACGGCAATTATGTTTATTACGACAACGAAGAGAGCACCACGGACGATGACGGTAATGTCACCTACACCTACACCCGCACCGTAACCGGTGACGACGGTGAGACAACTACCGAGACCTATACTTCAGCCACGAAATTACAGACTATCGAGGAGCGTGTAAACGACCTTGCCGAGTCTGATACCACCGGGGCTCTCACAACCACCACAGAGCAGACCAAGACCGACGATGATGGAAATCCCGTTCTGGATGCTGACGGCAACGAAGTAACCGAGTCGGTCACCTCGGCAAGCAGCAGCGCCATCCAGTCTCTCTACACCCAGCTTCGTTCCATCAAGCAGTATCAGGACAACGCAGCCGAGGACGACACCACCGTTTCCGACGTGCGTGACGCCTACATTACCGGTACAGTCGACACACTCACCGCAGGCTATGACACCGAGATTTCAGCACTCGAGGCTGAAAACGAGACTGCATCAGCCTACAACGAGCAGTATTCGACCCTTAACACCGGTACCTATACCGAGGATGAGGCAGCAGCCCTCTACGAGAAGATTCAGACCTACAAGGGCATTCTTGACGGAACCATCGATGCCGGCACAACCGCAGGCGCAGTCCGCATCAACGGTCAGGATTCAATCATCACCCTGAACGGCGCTGAGTACACCTCAACCTCAAACAACTACACCATCAATGGTCTTACCATCAACGCCACCGGCGTGACCGATGCTGACGGTATCACCATTACCACATCAACCGACTCCCAGGCAATCTACGACAAGATCAAGGACTTCCTCACCGAGTACAACGAGCTCATGACCGACATGAACAGCCGCTACAACGCTGATTCAGCAAAGGGTTACGAGCCTCTTACCGATGATGAGAAGGAGGCCATGACTGATTCCCAGATTGAGAAGTGGGAGCAGAAGATTCAGGACGCTTCCCTTCGAAGCGACAGTTCTCTTCGAAACATCCTCAACAGTCTGTCACAGGCCATGACCAAGAGCTACACTGTCAACGGCAGTACCTATTCTCTTTCAACCTTCGGCATCAAGACCAAGAGCTACTTCGAGTGCAGTGATAATGAGAACTACGAGTTCCACATCGACGGCGACAGCGATGACGATTACAGCTCAGGCAATACCGATAAACTTCTTGAGGCAATCAACAATGATCCTGAGGGAACAATTGAATTCTTCAAGGAGCTTGCGACAAACGTTTACAAGACTATCGATGCCAAGATGAAATCAACCTCAATGTCAAGCTCAATGACAATCTACAACGACAAGAAGTTTGACAGTGATATTGAGGATTACGAGGATAAGGTCTCAGATTGGGAAGATAAGATTACCGATTATGAGGACTTCTGGTATTCGAAGTTTGCAACGATGGAGTCAAAGCTTACCGAGCTTCAGAGCCAGCAGTCATCACTCAGTTCATACTTGTCATAGGAGGCATGAATGGCACCTAACAATCCGTACAGCGCATACAACAACAGCAAAATATTGACGGCATCCCCTGCGGAGCTGACTCTCATGCTTTATGATGGCGCGATTAAGTTCTGCAACATTGCGATTACCGCCATCGAAAAGAAGGACATGGAGAAAGCCTATGTCAATATCCGCAAGGTCCAGAATATCATCACGGAATTCAGGTCAACCCTTAACTTCAAGTATCCGGTTGCCCAGGACTTCGAGAATGTATATTCTTATCTTCATGACAGACTTCATGAGGCAAACATGACCAAGGATCCGGAAATCCTCGAGGAGGTTCTTGAACATCTTCGCGGTATGCGTGATACCTGGAAGGAAGTCATGAGACTCTGCAAGGCAAACGGTGTGGCATAATGGCGGACAACACAAATTACATTGATGCATTAAAACGCAGCCTTAAAAAGAAGATATCTCTTCTGGCGGCCATAGATCTTCAAAACCGGCGTCAGCGTGAGCTGCTCACGGAGGATGATTCGGATTCCGATGAGTTTCAGGCTACGGTGGATGAAAAGTCCCGGCTTATTGACGAGATTGAAATTCTCGACCAGGGCTTTGATGAGGTTTTTTCCCATGTAAAAGAGGAGATGGACAAAAACAAATCCCTCTATAAGGATGACATTTCCCTCATGCAGGAATACATCCGCCAGATTATGGCGAAGGTTTCCCTCATCCGCACCCAGGAGCAGGAAAACAGAGATCTTCTTGAGAAGCGCATTGCCAGTGTAAAGTCCAAAACAAAGACCGTGCGGGAAAACCGCCGGATGATAGATTCCTATTCAAAGGTGATGGCCGGACTTGATTCCATGAGCACATACTATTAAAAGAATCTTGTAAATCTGCGGTTTTTGTGATTAAATTAACATATAGTTCAAAGGTATCAAAGATTTTGAAAAAAATTTAACTTTAGGGGTTAAGTATTTCAAACATCTTTCGATATATATTACAAGTAAACAACATACTTACTGACAGAGGGAAAGCGAATCGGCCGATAGCAGCACCGAAGTCACAAACAATCAACTTCCGGCAAGGATGCCGGACGAACATTCAAGGAGGAATTTATTATGGTAGTACAGCACAACGTAACAGCGATGAACACAAACCGTCAGCTTAGCATCACCACCGGCGATCTTTCTAAGTCAACCGAGAAGCTTTCTTCAGGTTACAGAATCAACCGTGCAGGCGATGACGCTGCTGGCCTCTCTATTTCAGAGAAGATGCGCAGCCAGATCCGTGGTCTTGACAAGGCTTCTGACAATGCAGAAGATGGTATCTCTCTTATTCAGACAGCTGAAGGTGCACTCAACGAAGTACACGACATGCTTCAGCGTATGAACGAGCTTGCTACTCAGGCAGCTAACGATACCAACACCACCGAAGATCGTAACGCAATCCAGGCTGAGATTAACCAGCTCGTATCTGAGGTTGACCGAGTTTCTTCTACAACTCAGTTCAACACCATGAACCTTCTCGATGGTACTTTCACAAGCAAGAACCTTCAGGTTGGCTCACTTTCAGGTCAGGCTATCTCTATCAGCATCAACGCTATGAGCGCTTCAGGCCTTGCCATTACCGGCATGGACGTAAGCTCATTCAGCAACGCAGGCGCTGCAATGGATTCAATCCAGGCTGCTATCGAGACCGTATCTTCACAGCGTTCTTCACTCGGTGCTATTCAGAACCGTCTTGAGCACACTGTTAAGAACCTCGATACTACTTCTGAGAACACTCAGTCAGCAGAGAGCCGCATCCGTGATACCGATATGGCTTCTGAAATGGTTAAGTACAGCAAGAACAACATTCTTATGCAGGCAGGTCAGTCAATGCTTTCACAGGCAAACAGCCAGTCTCAGGGTGTTCTTTCACTTCTCGGCTAATAACCATTATTCATCGATCTACCATGGTACCCCCCGCTTCGGCGGGGGGTGTTCTTTTTTTGCAAATCGCGGCGCAGCCTTCGGCTGCACCTGCTTCTTTTGCTCGTCGTTTTTTAATTTTTTTAATCTTTTTTAAAAATAGGACTAAAGTTTGGAAAAGAGCTTACGATATATATAGTGTCAGGGTTGATAAGGAAATCACCCACACTAAGGATAAACTAAAGGAAACGGATTTCCGCCACTCATGGAGGATTACATATTATGGTAGTACAGCACAACCTTTCAGCAGCAAACACAAACCGTCAGCTCGGCATGACAACCAACAGCCTTTCGAAGTCCACTGAGAAACTTTCTTCAGGTTACAGAATCAACCGTGCGGCAGATGACGCAGCAGGCCTTTCAATTTCAGAGAAGATGCGCAGCCAGATCCGCGGTCTTGACAAGGCTTCTTCAAACGCAGAGGACGGAATTTCTCTTATTCAGACAGCTGAAGGCGCACTCAACGAAGTTCATGACATGCTTCAGCGTATGAACGAGCTTGCAACCCAGGCAGCTAACGATACCAACACCACCGCAGATCGTAACGCAATCCAGTCAGAGATTGATCAGCTTGTATCTGAGGTTGACCGAGTATCTTCTTCTACACAGTTCAACACTATGAACCTTCTCGATGGTACCTTCACAAGCAAGAACCTTCAGGTTGGCTCACTTTCAGGTCAGGCTATCTCTATCAACATCAATGCAATGAGCGCTTCAGGCCTTGCAATTACCGGCATGAGCGTAGCTTCCTTCACTGATGCAGGTGATGCAATGGATGCCATCCAGGCAGCTATCGAGACCGTATCTTCACAGCGTTCTTCACTCGGTGCTATCCAGAACCGTCTTGAGCACACCATCAAGAACCTTGATACCACCTCTGAAAACACCCAGTCAGCAGAGAGCCGCATCCGTGATACCGATATGGCATCTGAAATGGTTCAGTACAGCAAGTCCAACATCCTTATGCAGGCCGGCCAGTCAATGCTTTCACAGGCAAACAGCCAGTCTCAGGGTGTACTTTCACTCCTTCAGGGCTAATAAAAAGTTTTCAGTTGGCTCCGCAATTAATTTGCGGAGCCGTTTTTTTTAGAAGGAAAAAGAATGATAGAGTTTGAAAAAAACTATTATGACGAGGAGGTAAGGCTCGGTTATACCATCGATCCTCTCAAAAAGAGAAACTGGGCAGCGCTCCTTGAGGTCTTAGCGGAGATTGACAGGGTCTGCAAAAAACACAATATTACATATTTTGCGGACTGGGGCACTTTGCTCGGTGCGGTGCGCCATAAGGGCTTTATCCCCTGGGATGACGACCTTGATATCTGCATGAAAAGGGAAGATTACGAAAAGTTTCAAAGGATAATCCCTCTGGAATTTCAGGACTTTGAGGGTACCCTGGAGGAAAAGCAGGAGAATAAACTTTACTGTTTTTCACCCCTTACGGCCGGCAGAAACATGACGGTCCAGACCGTTGTCTGCAACAATAATCACATAGATTTTACGGATGAACATCTGAAAAGATATCATGGCTACCCTTTTGTGGCCTGCATTGACGTTTTTCCCATGGATTATGTCCCGGCGGACAGCCCCGAAACCGAAACGATTTACAGTATCATAAAAATTCTTGATCAGATTGTCTTTAATGACATGCTCTGGGACAAGGAATTCAATCCCATAAATGAGGATGTTGTAAATTCCCTGAAACAGATTGCGAATCTTATGCATTATAAAATCGACTTTAATGACAAATTAAGGCGTCAGGGGTTTAAGCTCATTGATTCTCTTTCGAAAATGTATAAGAAAAAGAACTCAAAATATATAACCTGCGTTCCCAGATACAGCAATTACAGGGAAAGAAATCACAGATATAAAAAGGAATGGTATGACGAGGTGATTTACGTGCCCTTTGAAAATATCGAGATTCCCATTCCCGCGGAATATGATAAAATCCTCACAGTTATCTACGGCGATTACATGACGCCTGTTATTTATGATGCGCATGGTGATGACCACAGGTATCAGCTGGAAACCCAGTTTGATTTCAAGGGACAGGATCCCATGGAATTTCTGTACAATAAAATGAAGGATTACGATTAGAAGGAATGTGATTAAACCAAAGCCTGCCTTATGGCAGGCTTTTTTGTCTTAAAAATATTGTAATGCTTGTGGGAAAAACGATACAAACCGCCGTAAAAATGGTAAAATAAAACAGAATATGGCTTTACGCCGATTGAGCTTTGTTAAATCAGTTTTGAAAGGAGAGCGTCCGCGCGAAACCCTTATGAATATTAAAAGAAATGTACTTCTAAACCCGGGCCCCTCGACCACCACGGACACTGTAAAAATGGCGCAGGTGGTTCCGGATATATGCCCCCGTGAAAAGGAGTTTGCGTCTATGATGAAGCAGCTCCGCCTGGATCTTCTTAAAATTGTTCACGCTGATCCGGAAAAATATACCGCCGTTCTTTTCTGCGGATCCGGGACCATGAACATTGATGTTTGCATAAATTCACTTCTTCCGGAAGGAAAGAAGGTCCTTGTGGTAAACAACGGAGCTTACAGCACCCGGGCGGCCGAGATCTGTCAGTATTACGGCCTGCCGCACATCGACCTTAAGTTTCCGGTCGACGAACTTCCGGACCTTTCCGTTGTTGAAAAAACCTTAAGGGAAAACCCCGACATCGGCCTTGTGCACACAACTCACAATGAAACGGGAACCGGTATATTAAATCCCATTAGGGAAATCGGGGCACTCGCCCACAAATACGGCGCAACCTTCACGGTGGACACTACCTCGACCCTTGCCATGCGCCCCATTGACATTGAAAAAGAAAATATTGATTTCTGCATGGCGTCGGCCCAGAAGGGACTTATGGCAATGACCGGTCTTTCCTTTGTAATCGGAAGGAAGGATATTGTGGAGGCTTCAAAGGCCTATCCGAAGCGGTCCTATTACTGCAACCTCTATCTTCAGTACGAATTTTTCGAGAAGACGGGGGAGATGCATTTTACCCCTCCGGTTCAGACGATTTATGCCACAAGACAGGCCCTCGACGAGTATTTTGCTGAGGGCGAGGCGGCAAAGTGGGCACGCCATACAAGGGTTTTCAACGCCATACACGAGGGTCTTGACGAGCTTGGATTCAGGGATGTTATTAAGAGGGAATGGCAGTCGGGCCTTGTGGTTTCCGTGGTTTATCCTGACGATGAAAATTGGGATTTTACAAGGGTTCATGACTACTGTTATGAGCGCGGCTTTACCATCTATCCCGGCAAAATTTCCGGCACAAACACCTTCCGGCTCTGCGCCCTCGGGGCAATCGACGAGCAGGATATAAGGGATTTCTTTGTTGTATTTAAGGAGGCCCTTTTGGTTAATAAAATTTCTATTCCGGCAAAATACAACAGCTGATTATTCGGCGCCTGCAAGGATTCAGACTTTACAACAGTCATAAAATGAGGACAGATTCATGAAAAAAGTTTACACCTGCTTTACCACAGATGTTATTCACGAGGGACATCTCAACATAGTCCGGGAGGCCGTAAAATACGGTGAGCTCATTGTGGGAGTTCTCTCCGATGAGGCCATGGTCAAGTTCGACAGATTCCCCGCCATCTCCTTCGAGGAAAGGAAGGCGATGATTGCCGCGATTGACGGGGTCTCACAGGTTGTGGACCAGGACGAGATCCTCTATGAAAAAAATATTCTTGAGATTAAGCCCGACTATGTCATCCACGGCGCAAACTGGCTGGATGGCCCCATTCGGGTAATCCGGGACAACGCCGAAAAATGCGTAAAAACCTACGGCGGCCAGCTCATAGACGTTCCTTATACAATGAACGAGGTTGTAAGGCGTACGGACGCCAAGGTGAGAGAACATCTTGCTATGCCGGAGTTTCGAAGAAAGCGCCTCGGTCAGCTTCTTCATCTTCGTAAAATCGTGAAGGCAATCGAGGTCCACAACGGTCTTACGGGACTTATTGCCGAGAAGACCATTGTGGAAAACAACGGCGAGCTCGACCAGTTCGATGCGATGTGGATTTCATCCCTCTGCGATTCCACTGCAAAGGGTAAGCCCGACATTGAACTTATTGACATGACAAGCCGCTTCCGGACCATAGACGAGGTGATGGAGGTGACCACGAAACCCATCATTTTTGACGGCGACACCGGCGGACTTATTGAGCACTTCGTTTACAATGTGCGCTCCCTTGAAAGAATGGGTGTTTCCGCCATCATCATCGAGGACAAGACAGGTCTTAAGAAGAATTCCCTTTTCGGAACAGAGGTGGAGCAGACACAGGATACGATTGAGCATTTCTGCGAGAAAATAAGGGCCGGCAAGAAAATTCAGCTGACAGACGACTTTATGATCATCGCCCGTATCGAGAGCCTCATCCTCGAGCAGGGCATGGAGGACGCGCTCGAAAGGGCGAGGGCCTACGTCGATGCCGGCGCGGACGCCATCATGATCCACAGCCGCAAGAAGGACCCGGCGGAGATTTTCGAGTTCTGCGACCGTTTCAGGGAAGAAAACAAGACAACCCCCATCACAGTTGTTCCCACATCCTTCAACTCCGTCACGGAGGAGGAGTTCGCGGAGCACGGCGTCAACATTGTAATTTACGCAAACCAGCTTACAAGAAGCGCTTTCCCGGCAATGCAGCGGACTGCCCAGGACATTCTCAGATATCACAGGGCACTTGAGGTTGATGACAGGCTTATGCCAATAGGTTCGATCATCAATATGATCGATACGCTGTAGAGGACGGAACACCCGGACTTGCAGGATGCACTAATCGGAGACTCTATGGAAAATGCAATAATCATGGCATCGGGAATGGGAACCAGGATGCTTCCCCTCACAAAGACCACTCCCAAGCCCCTTATTATAGTGGCCGGCAGGCCCATGATCGAGACCGTGATTGACGGCCTTTTGAGAAGGAACATTGGAAAGATCACCGTGGTTGTGGGGTATCTTGGGGAGCAGTTTTCCTATCTCGAAAAAAAATATGAGAATGTTCATATAGTCAGAAATGATGTATATGATAAAATCAACAACATCTCATCGGTTTATTATGCAAGGGAGGCCCTCACAGAGGGCCCCTGCTTTATATGCGAGGCGGACCTCTATGTAAAGAATCCCTCAATCTTTGAGAAGGAACTCCGCAATTCCTGCTATTTCGGAAAGTATGTGGAGGGCCTCTCCGAGGACTGGATTTTCGAGCAGGATGAGGCGGGACTTATCACCAGGGTCGGCAAAAGGGGCACTGACTGCTACAATATGGTTGGCATAGCCTATTTTGATGAAGAGGATGCGAAGACTCTCAAAAAGGTAATCGAGGCTGTTTACGGCGCCCCCGGCTTTGAGGAAAAATTCTGGGACGATGCGGTAAACGAAAACCTCGACAAATTAAGGCTTAGGGTACAGCCCGTTGAGGCCTTGGACATAATTGAGATTGACACGGTTTCGGAACTTGAGGCCGTCAGAAAACAGGAAGATGGAATTTAAGTTACATTCAAAATACAAACCTACCGGGGATCAGCCCCGGGCCATAGAGGATCTTGTGCAGGGCTTTAAGGAGGGCAACCAGTTTCAGACCCTTCTGGGTGTTACCGGTTCCGGAAAAACCTTCACCATGGCAAATGTGATTACGGCCCTCAACAAGCCCACCCTGATCATTGCCCACAACAAAACTTTAGCGGCCCAGCTCTACGGGGAGATGAAGGAATTCTTCCCGGAAAATGCGGTGGAATATTTTGTTTCTTACTACGACTACTACCAGCCCGAGGCCTACGTGCCCCAGACTGATACCTATATCGCCAAGGATTCGGCCATAAATGACGAGATTGACAAACTGAGACTTTCTGCCACGGCATCCCTCATAGAGCGTCAGGATGTTATCATAATCGCCTCAGTATCCTGCATTTACGGCCTGGGTTCTCCGGTTGACTATCAGAATATGATGCTTTCACTTCGCCCAGGCCAGGAATGGGACCGGGACGATATTATGAGAAAGCTCATCGACATGCAGTACACCCGGGGCGACATGGGCTTTGAGCGCGGAACCTTCCGGGTAAAGGGAGATGTGCTAGACGTTTTTCCCGCCAACTTTTCCGACACTGCCTATCGTGTTGAATTTTTCGGAGATGAGATCGACAGGATTTCCGAGATCGATGTTCTTACCGGCGATGTTAAGGCACGCCTTGAGCACATGGCTGTCTTTCCGGCCTCCCATTATGTTGTGCCCCAGGAAAAAATAAACAAGGCCTGCGACAGAATCGAGGAGGAGCTTAAGGAGCGGGTTGCCTTTTTCAAGGGCCGTGAGAAGCTTCTTGAGGCACAGCGAATCGAGGAGCGCACAAACTTTGACATTGAGATGCTGCGTGAAACGGGCTTTTGCAGCGGCATCGAGAATTATTCCCGCCATCTTGCGGGCCGTGGGGAGGGGGAGACTCCCGAAACCCTCATGGACTACTTCGGGGATGATTTTCTAATAATCATCGACGAGTCCCACATGACCGTCCCCCAGCTTGGAGCCATGTTCCACGGGGACCAGAACCGCAAGCAGACCCTTGTGGATTACGGCTTCAGACTTCCCTCCGCAAAGGACAACAGGCCGCTTTGTTTCGAGGAATTTGAGAGCAAGATCGACCAGCTTCTTTTCGTGTCCGCCACCCCGGGCAGGTACGAGGCGGAGCACGAGCTTTTAAGAACCGAGCAGGTTATAAGGCCCACGGGACTTCTTGACCCTGTCATTACCGTGCATCCCACGGAGGGACAGATTGACAACCTTATCTCCGAAATCCAGAAGGAGACAAAGGACCATCACAAGGTTCTTGTGACTACTCTTACAAAGCGCATGGCGGAGGATCTGACCGACTATATGGCAGAGCTTGGCATCCGCGTAAAATATCTTCACTCCGACATCGACACCCTTGAAAGGTCCGAAATTATCAGGGACCTTCGCCTTGATGTTTTCGATGTGCTGGTGGGAATCAACCTTCTCCGGGAGGGACTTGACATACCGGAAATCACCCTGGTTGCAATTCTCGATGCTGACAAGGAAGGCTTCCTTCGCTCGGAAACCTCCCTCATCCAGACTGTGGGACGCGCGGCCCGAAACTCCTCCGGACGGGTTCTTATGTATGCGGATGTTATGACGGATTCCATGAAGGCTGCCATCGAGGAGACTGAGCGGCGCCGTTCAATCCAGATGGCCTACAACGAGGAGCACGGCATCACCCCCACCACGATCGAAAAGAGCGTTCGCGAGCTTATCACCATTTCAAAGAAGCTTGCGAAGGAGGAGGTTGCTCTTGAGCGCTCTCCCGAGGTTATGACGAAGGAAGAGCTTGAGAAGGCTATCGAAAAGATAAAAGCGAAAATGGAAAAGGCTGCAATGTCTCTTGAATTTGAGGCGGCAGCAGAGTATCGTGACAAGATGATAGAAATGAAAAACATGCTTCGCGACATGTGAGGTTTTTATGAGCAAGGACAGAAAATACATAAAAATAAAGGGCGCGGCTGAGAATAATTTAAAGCACGTGAACCTTGAAATTCCGCGAAATGAATTCGTGGTATTTACCGGACTTTCCGGCTCGGGCAAGTCATCCCTTGCCTTTGACACAATTTACGCAGAGGGCCAGAGGCGATACATGGAGTCTCTTTCTTCCTATGCACGTATGTTTTTGGGACAGATGGAAAAGCCCAACGTTGAAAAGATCGAGGGACTTTCCCCCGCCATTTCAATCGACCAGAAATCCACAAACCGCAATCCCCGTTCAACAGTTGGAACGGTTACGGAAATTTATGATTATCTGAGACTTTTGTATGCAAGGGCCGGAATCCCCCACTGCCCTTCCTGCGGCAGGGAGGTTTCCCGTCAGACCGTGGACCAGATGGTGGATGCGATCATGGCTCTGCCCGAGAAGACAAAGTTCCAGGTTCTTGCGCCTGTTGTGCGGGGCCGCAAGGGCATGCATGAAAAGCTTTTCGAGAGCGCAAAGAAGAGCGGCTATGTCCGCGTAATTGTGGATGGCAACCCCTACGAGCTCGAGGAAGAAATAAAGCTCGATAAGAATATCAAGCACAACATTGAAATCGTAATCGACCGTCTTGCGGTAAAGGAGGGCATCGAGGGACGCCTTGCGGGCTCCATCGAGGCCGCCCTTAAGCTTGCGGGCGGCATGCTTGTCATCGATGTGGTGGGGGGCGAACAGCTCAACTTTTCCGAGAGCTTCTCCTGCCCGGACTGCGGAATTTCAATCGGGGAGATTGAGCCCCGCAGCTTCTCCTTCAACAATCCCTTCGGTGCCTGCCCGGTCTGCTCCGGCCTTGGCTATAAGATGGAATTTTCCCCTGCCCTTATGATTCCGGACGAATCCCTGAGCCTTAACGACGGCGCCATCACCGTCCTCGGCTGGCAGTCCGTCGCAAAGCATGACGGCTTTGCCTATGCGGTCCTTGTGGCCCTTGCAAAAGAATACAAATTTTCGCTGGATACTCCCTATGAGGAGCTTCCGGCAGGCATCCGGGAAAAGCTCATCAAGGGCTTTGACCGCCCGGTAAATGTTTATTACGAAGGCCAGCGTGGCAAGGGAGTTTATCCCATTGTCTTCGAGGGCCTCATCAAAAATGTGGAGCGCCGTTACCGGGAAACCTCGTCCGAGGTTACCAAGGCGGAGTATGAGGAATTCATGTCCATCACTCCCTGTGACGCCTGCAAGGGCCAGAGGCTTAAGCCTGAATCCCTTGCGGTGACAATCGGCGGAATTAACATCCATGAAATGACAAGCTTTTCCGTTGAGAAATTCAACGATTTCCTCGACGAGCTTGAGCTTACGGACAGACAGCATTTTATCGCCGATGCCATTCTCCACGAGATAAAGGGTCGTATCGGATTCTTAAATGAGGTGGGCCTGGGTTATCTTAACCTTTCCCGCTCGACGGGAACCCTTTCCGGCGGCGAGGCCCAGCGTATAAGGCTTGCAACCCAGATCGGCTCCGGTCTTGTGGGGGTAACCTACATCCTTGATGAGCCCTCAATCGGCCTTCATCAGCGGGACAACTCGAAACTCATAAAGGCCTTAAAGGACCTTCGCGACCTTGGCAACTCCCTCATCGTCGTCGAGCATGACGAGGAGACCATGCGGGAGGCGGATTTTATTGTGGACGTTGGCCCGGGGGCCGGTGCCCATGGCGGAGAAATCGTGGCCTGCGGAACCGCCGATGACATCATGAAATGCAAAGACAGCATTACCGGAGACTACCTTGCGGGACGAAAGAAAATTCCGGTTCCGAAAAAGAGGAAAAAGCCTTCCGACTGGCTTTCCATAAAGGGAGCTGCAAAGAACAACCTTCGCAATATTGACGTTGACATTCCCCTTGGGGTAATGACTGCCGTTACGGGCGTTTCGGGCTCCGGAAAGAGCTCGCTCATAAATGAAATTCTGTATAAAAAACTCGCGAAGGAATTAAACCGCGCAAGGACAATTCCCGGTGAGCATAAGAAAATCATCGGCATAAAAAAACTGGACAAGGTGATTGACATTGACCAGTCCCCCATCGGCCGCACACCAAGGTCAAACCCCGCAACCTACACGGGCATGTTCGACCTTATCCGTGACCTTTTTGCGGGCACTTCCGACGCCAAGATGCACGGCTATCAGAAGGGGCGCTTCTCCTTCAATGTGAAGGGCGGACGCTGCGAGGCCTGCTCCGGCGACGGTATTGTGAAAATCGAGATGCATTTCCTTCCGGATGTGTACGTGCCCTGTGAGGTCTGCGAGGGAAAGCGCTATAACCGCGAAACCCTTGAGGTAAGATACAAAGGAAAGAACATATTCGAGGTTCTTGACATGACAGTGGAGGAGGCGCTTGAGTTCTTCGAGAACGTGCCCCGCATAAAGCGAATTGTCCAGACCCTTTACGATGTGGGACTTGGCTACATTAAGCTCGGCCAGCCTTCCACCCAGCTTTCCGGCGGTGAGGCACAGCGCGTCAAGCTTGCCACCGAGCTTTGCAGACGGAGCACCGGAAAGACCATATACATTCTCGATGAGCCCACCACGGGACTTCACTTTGAGGATGTGAGAAAGCTTGTGGAAATCCTCGGCAGGCTTACGGAGTCCGGCAACACTGTGGTTGTAATCGAGCACAATCTTGACGTTATCAAGACTGCGGATTATATTATCGACATGGGTCCGGAGGGAGGCTCCGGCGGCGGCATGGTGATTGCAAAAGGCACTCCCGAGGAGGTCGCAAAGATTAAGGAGTCCCACACGGGAAGATACTTAAAGCCTTATCTTAAATAAAATGTGAAGCCGCAGGGCCGGACGGCCGGCAATTCACCGATTGGAGAAATTATGGGAAAAGCAATGAAATACATAAGCCTTGGACTTGTGGTCCTTCTGGTGCTGCTGTTTGCAATAGTGATTCTCTTTAAGACCGCAGGTCAGAAGAATGCGGAGAAGGAATCCTACGAGGCTGACCGCGGCGAGAGCGGAAATCTTGTGGATGCTGCGGGAGACCAGATAAAGAATGTGGGAGATTATCTTGATGAAGGCGAGATAGATGCCTCCAAGATCACCTGGCAGGAGTACCGTTTCACGAATGAGATGGAGCCTGCGGAAACCCAGGATTATCTTATTTACGTGCTCCGCAACGGAACAGGCAGGGATGTTGATCTTTATATGGACATTGACACCGCCAACAGTGACACAAAGGAGGCCGCAAGGGACAGCATCTATGTGAACAATTTTGCGAAGGACACGAACACCTGCGTTTACACCCAGCCGGGGCTTGTGTCGGATGCAACTGTTGAAATTTCGGCCTTTGCGCCCCAGGAGGACATGAAGACCATCGCCGCCGATCTTTCGGTTGAATTTGACGATGCCGGGGACGGAATCGAGGGCAAGGTCACAAACAACAGCGAATATCTCGCCTGCTATACGGAACTTTCGGTCCTTTTTATGAAGGGTGACGAGGTTGCATATTTCGGCACCGTAAATCTTGCGGAGGATGAGCCTGAGCTTGCCCCCGGGGAGAGCGCGATGTTTACCTTAAAGGCTCAGAATGCGGAATATGACAAGGTCAACGTCTATGTTGCTGGCTATGGAAAAGAGCAGTAACGGGCCCCGAAGGGGGCCTGAAACGTCAAAAATATCATAAAATCCGGAACCGCAGGGCCTTGAAATGTGAATAATTTATGAAATAATTCAGAAAACTACACAATGGGAAATCGTTGTGCTATAATCAAGTGAATATGTTTATAAGGGACATTGTGCCCTGCATTCAAAGGAGTATACCTTGGCTAAAATAGAACTTAACGGAAAGACGGTCATTGTCACAGGTGCCGGCGGCTTTATCGGCGCAAACCTCTGCAAGAGAATCCTCAACGAGTATCCCGAGGCAGTTGTGGTCGGCATTGACTGTATGAATGATTATTATGATGTGAGGATCAAGGAATCCCGCATCGAAAAGCTTTGCAAGAATGAAAAATTCTACTTCATCAAGGGCAACATCGCTGACCGCGAGGCATTGCACAAGATTTTCGCGGCTTACCAGCCCGACATAGTTGTAAACCTTGCAGCCCAGGCGGGTGTTCGCTATTCAATCGATCATCCGGATGTTTACATTGAGTCAAACATCATCGGCTTTTTCAACATCCTGGAGGAGTGCCGCCATTCCTACGACAACGGCGAAAAGGGCGTCGAGCATCTTGTCTATGCATCAAGCTCTTCGGTTTACGGCACCAACAAAAAGGTTCCCTACAGCACCGATGACAAGGTGGACAACCCGGTCAGCCTTTATGCTGCATCCAAAAAGTCAAATGAGCTTATGGCACATGCCTACTCAAAGCTTTACAACATACCCTCTACGGGACTTCGTTTCTTCACTGTTTACGGTCCTGCAGGCCGTCCGGACATGGCGCTTTTCGGCTTCACCGACAAGTTCCTCGCCGGCGAGACAGTTAAGATTTTCAACTACGGAAACTGCAAGCGCGACTTCACCTACATCGACGACATCGTCGAGGGCGTTCTCCGGGTTATGCAGAAGGCACCCGACCGCAAGGACGGTGAGGATGGACTTCCGATTCCTCCCTACATGGTCTACAACATCGGCAACAACAACCCCGAGAATCTTCTCGACTTCGTTGACATTCTCCAGAAGGAGCTTGTTGCCCAGGGCGCCCTTCCTGCGGACTATGACTTCGAGGCTCACAAGGAGCTTGTTCCCATGCAGCCCGGCGATGTGCCCGTGACCTACGCTGACACGGATCCCCTGGAGAGGGATTTCGGCTTCAAACCCCACACACCCCTCAAGGAGGGCATCCACAGGTTCGTTGAATGGTATGTGGACTTCTACCTTAAGGACAAGAAGAATTAAGCAACATTAATATTTGAGAGGAGACCTAATGGCTTCAACAGATATCGGTATCGATCTTGGTACCGCAAGTATTTTAGTATATATAAAGGGAAAGGGCGTCGTATTAAAGGAGCCCTCAGTTGTTGCATTTGACCGTGACACCAACAAAATCAAGGCAATCGGCGAGGAGGCACGTCAGATGATCGGACGTACTCCCGGCAACATCACCGCAGTCCGCCCCCTTCGTCAGGGCGTTATTTCAAACTACACTGTCACCGAGCAGATGATCAAATACTTCATCCAGAAGGCTCTCGGCAAGAGAAGCTACCGCAAGCCCCGCATCTCCGTATGTATCCCTTCCGGTGCTACAGAGGTCGAGATCAAGGCCGTTGAGGATGCAGCTTATGCAGCAGGCGCCCGAGATGTCCAGATCATCGAGGAGCCCCTTGCAGCAGCAATCGGCGCAGGCATCGATGTTACAAAGCCCTGCGGAAACATGATCGTCGACATCGGCGGCGGTACTGCCGACATAGCAGTCATTTCCCTTGGCGGCGCAGTTGTCAGCACCTCCGTTAAGATCGCAGGCGACAACTTCGACGAGGCCATCATCCGCTATATGCGTAAAAAGCACAACCTCCTCATCGGTGAGCGCACCGCAGAGGAAGTTAAAATCCGAGTTGCAACCTGTTTCCCCAAGACCACTTCCGAGACCATGGAGGTTCGCGGACGTAATCTTGTAACAGGTCTTCCCAAAACCATTACCGTCACCTCCGAGGAAACCGAGGAGGCTCTCCGGGAGTCCACAATGCAGATTATCGAGGCAATCCACAGCGTCCTCGAGAAAACACCTCCGGAGCTTGCAGCGGACGTTGCGGACCGCGGAATCGTCCTTACGGGCGGCGGCGCTCTTCTTCGCGGACTTGAGGACCTCATTGAGGACAAGACGGGAATCAATACAATGACAGCAGAAGATCCGATGACCTGCGTGGCAATCGGAACCGGCATGTGCGTTGACTACCTTGCCGGCAACGGATCTGGTACTTTCTAACTATAAACCCTCGCCAATGGCGGGGGTTTTGATTTTAGTTCTAAAGATTTATTATCTTTAGCCGATATAAAAGATGTAAGCCATCTTCATTTTTGTTTTTAGGAGGCACAATGTTAAAAGGTCTTTATACCGCCTACACCGGCATGGTAAATCAGCAGAGACGCCTGGATGTTCTTTCGAACAACCTTGCAAATGCCGATACTACCGGATTCAAAAAAGAGGGCATGGTTGCTCAAAGCTTCGATGACATGATGTCAATCAGAATTAAAGACACCTCAAGCCTGCGCGTTCACGATCGTACAGGCTACATCAGTCTGGGAGCAAAGGTCGGCGAGACCTACACGGACTGGAGCATGGGCAGCTGGAAGGAGACCGGCAACACTTATGACTTTGCAATTGGCAATAACGGATTTTTTGCCATAGCCTTCACAAACAAAAACGGAGAAGAAACGGTAAAATACACCAGGGACGGTGCTTTTACAGTCAATACCGAGGGCTATCTTGTCACTGAGGACGGAGATTACGTTCTCAACACAAACGGCGCAATGAATGCGGATCCGGCTGTGGGCAACCGCATCCAGGTTGATCCCACGAAGACCTTCTCCGTGGATGAGCTTGGAAATGTCTTCCAGGACAACGAAATGGTTACAACAATCGGACTTGTGGATTTCGCAAATTACGATTATCTGGAGAAATATGGTGAAAACCTTTACGAAACCATCCCCGGATATGAAGCAATCGCCGCAGACGGCTCAATCTACCAGGGTTATCTCGAAACCTCGAACGTTAATATCATCAACGAAATGGTTGACATGATCACTATCGCGAGAGCATACGAGGCCGGCCAGAAGGTCATCCAGACCATGGACAGCACCCTTGGAATTGCAGCTACCCAGGTCGGTAAGGTATAATCGGATTGACACTTTAATTCCTTAAAGGAGAGATGTCCCTATGATGAGATCATTATGGTCTGCAGCTTCAGGTATGAAGGCACAGCAGACAAACGTTGACACGATCGCGAACAACATCGCAAACGTAAACACCACAGGCTACAAGGCGCAGACAACACAGTTCAAGACCCTTCTGTACCAGACACTTGCAACGGCCACAACCTCCGCAAACGGAGAGTCAAAGCCCACAAGCGCCCAGGTAGGTCTCGGAACAAGAGTTGCCAGCCTTAACACGGTCTTCGCCCAGGGCTCAATGCTCGCCTCAACCTCGACCTCCGATTTCGGTATCGACGGCAACGGCTTTTTCGGAGTTTTGAATGCAAGCGGCGAAACCATCTACACCAGAAACGGAAGCTTTGTATGGGCCCTCAATGAGGACGGCGCCCTTCAGCTTACAACCGGCGAAGGCTATGCGGTTCTCGACACCGAGGGCGAGGCAATCACCCTTCCCGACGGCGTAACCTCAGGTCAGGTTCAGGTTTCACAGACCGGTCAGATCGGTTATACTGACGCCGACGGCGAATATCAGGACATGGGAGTTACAATCGGACTCTGGCAGTTCAACAACCCCACCGGTCTTGAGAAGGTCGGAAACAGCTACTACGGAGTTACCGCAGCCTCAGGCGAGGCAATGTCCGAGGCAGACAATGACAACCTTGTTGCCAGCACCATCTACCAGGGCTACCTCGAGGGTTCCTCAGTACAGGTTGCCGACGAAATGGTAAATCTTATTGTTGCCCAGCGTGCCTACGAGCTCAACTCAAAGGCAATTACCACCTCAGACGAAATGCTTGAGCAGGCTAACAACCTTAAGCGATAAGGAGAATAAATGAGCAGTTTTTCACTTGACAGTTTGAGCGCTCTCACAAGCAATGTACAGTCACAGGCTGTATCATCAAGCGCGGATGCCCTTAAAACAAAGCTTACAAATGCCTCCTCCGAAACCACGGAAGAGGAGCTCATGGATGCCTGCAAGGAGTTTGAAACCTACCTTGTGGAGCAGGTTATGAAGGAGGTCACCAAGAGCGTGAACCTTTTCGGCGAGGATGAAAGCTCCGACGCCGGCATGAGCACCATGATGGACTATTACAAGGATTCATTTGTGCAGGAAATTTCCTCAACCATATCAGAGAACAGTAACCTTGGCATTGCCCAGCAGCTCTATGAGAGCATGAAGAGAAATTATGACCTTTGAAGGAATAGTTGACCATATCATTTTCCGCAACGAGGAAAATGGTTACAGCGTATTTGAATTCAGCACAGATAAAGCCCCCCTCACCGTAGTGGGGGTTTTTCCTATATTATCCGAAGGGGAAAATCTCCGCATAACCGGCGAGATGGTGAACCATTCAAGCTACGGTGAGCAGCTCAAGGCCAGCTCATCGGAGGTTCTTGCGCCCTCTGACGAGCTTGCAATGGAAAGATATTTGGGCTCCGGTGCTATCAAGGGCCTTGGCCCTGTAACCGCCGCAAGAATTGTGAGAAGGTTCGGCAAGGACACCTTCCGCATCATTGACGAGGAGCCGGAGCGCCTTGCGGAAATAAAGGGAATAAGCCCCAAGAAGGCACGGGAAATCGGCATCCAGATGCTGGATCGAAAGCAGATGCGCGAGGCCATGGTATTCCTTCAGGAAAAGGGAATTTCCCCAAATCTTGCCCTTAAAATCTACTCAGCCTACGGGGATTCCCTGTACCAGGTAGTCGCCACAAACCCCTATCAGCTTGCGGATGACATTGAGGGCGTGGGCTTTAAAATCGCCGATGAAATCGCCATGAAGAACGGCTTTCGCGCCGACTCGGAGTTTCGCATCAGCAGCGGCATTCTCTATGCCCTTCAGCTTGCCATGGCGGATGGACATATCTACCTTCCTGTCGAGAAGCTGACCGCAAAGGCAGCGGAAATTCTCGAGGTTGACCCGGAGTGGATCAGGGATGTTTACACCGGCCTTGCAATGGAGCGCAAGATCATAATTGACGGCGAAAATATTTATCACGCCCCCTCTTATTACTGCGAGGAAAACTGCGCCAGAATGCTTCGTGACTTAAGCGTGGGCTATGACGTAAAGGACGAGGAGCTTTCACGGGCAATCGAAAGCATTGAGGCCCGGGAGAAGATCACTCTCGATGACCTTCAGAAGGATGCGATTACCTATGCCGCAAAGAACGGGCTTTTCATACTGACAGGCGGCCCCGGAACCGGAAAGACCACCACCATCCGTTCCATTATCGCCTACTTTGAGGGCGAGGGACTGGAGATTGAGCTTGCGGCCCCCACAGGACGTGCCGCAAAGAGAATGAGCGAGGCCACAGGCCGCGGCGCCAGGACAATCCACCGCCTTCTTGAGGTTCACGGAGGCGCAGATGATGGCGGCAGCGGAATCTTCGAAAGAAACGAATCAAATCCCATCGACACCGATGTGGTGATAATAGATGAGATGTCCATGGTTGACATCTTCCTTTTCAATGCCCTTTTAAAGGCGGTTTCCCTGGGCACAAGACTTATTCTTGTGGGAGATGCAAACCAGCTCCCGAGCGTAGGACCGGGAAATGTTCTCCGTGACATCATCGACTCAAATGCCTTCGCGGCCATAAGGTTAAACCGCATTTTCCGTCAGGAGGGCACCAGCGACATTGTGGTAAACGCCCACAAGATCCAGAACGGAGAGCAGGTGGTTGCGGACAACAAATCAAAGGACTTCTTCCTTCTGCCAAGATATGACGCTGATGTCATCACCGCTGTCAGCCTCAATCTTATAAAAAACAAGCTGCCGAAATATGTGAATGCAACCTCCTACGACATCCAGGTTTTAACGCCCACCCGCAAGGGACTTCTCGGTGTTGAAAACCTTAACAGGGTGCTTCAGAATTCCCTGAATCCCGCGGATGGAATCAAAAAGGAAAAGACCTTCGGCGAAAAGGTCTTTCGCGAGGGCGACAAGGTCATGCAGATCCGCAACAACTACCAGCTCGCCTGGGAGGTGCGAAACAGCAAGGGCTTTCCCATCGACAGCGGGCTTGGAGTCTTCAACGGAGACATGGGAATTGTCAGGAAAATTTCAGCCTACGCGGAGAGCCTTACGGTTGAATTTGACGAGGGCCGTATGGTGGAGTACCCCTTCAAGCTTCTTGATGAGCTTGAGCACTCCTATGCCATCACAATCCACAAGTCACAGGGCAGCGAGTATCCGGCGGTTGTAATGCCCCTTCTTTCGGGCCCTCGCATGCTCATGAACCGCAACCTCATTTACACCGCCATCACCAGGGCGAAGAGCTGTGTCACCATCGTAGGCGACGAAAAGGTTTTCTACGAAATGTGCCGCAACACCATGCAGGCTGAAAGGTACAGCTCCCTTGCAAAGCGCATTACCGAGAGCAGTATCTGAAAAAGCACTTGCATTATCGGTTGTGTGACTGTATAATACGAAATCGGAAAACTTAAGACCAGGGGAGCTTCAGAGAGAAGCTGAGAGTAAGGTAAGCCTTAGACCCTTTTAACCTGTTGGATAATGCCAGTGTAGGAAGTGTTTGGAAAACTTATTGCATCTGCGTATATCCGCAGATGCTTTTTCTTTTTAAGGAGGAAAATTATGAACGCAAGTGTAGCAATTCAGGTGTTGCCCTCAGTACAGAGCGAGGACGAGATTATCCGCATTGTTGATGAGGTAATCGACTACATTAAGTCAACAGGTCTTTCATATTATGTGGGCCCCTGTGAGACTTCAGTTGAGGGAGATTATGACGAGCTTATGGAGGTTGTCAAGAACTGCCAGCTCGTTGCTGCAAAGGCAGGCTGCCCTGCAATGAACACCTATGTAAAGATTTCATACAAGCCGGAAGGGGACGTACTTACCATTGAAAAGAAGGTTACAAAGCATCACCAGTAAGCTTCCTGCCATAATAGCTTTTCTGGCCATATTCGCCATCTGGCAGGCACTCTGTTCGTCGGGGCTTGTACCCGCCTACATGCTGCCCTCGCCGTTGAATGTGATCAAAGCTTTTTTCAGGGATCTTCCGCTGATTTTAATGCATTCAAAATACACACTTACTGAGGCTGTGATCGGCCTTGCAATCGGTGTGGCACTGGCTTTTGTGAGCGCCACCCTCATGGAGAGGTTTGTGGTAATAAGCAGGGCTTTTTATCCCCTTATGATCGTGACTCAGACCATCCCCACCATTGCAATCGCGCCGGTGCTTGTACTCTGGATGGGCTTCGGAATGGCTCCGAAGATTACCCTTGTTGTCATCACAACATATTTCCCCATTGCGGTGGGACTGCTTGACGGCTACCGCACTGTGGACAGGGATTCCATCAGCCTTATGCGCGCCATGGGAGCGTCCTGGATTCAGATTTTCAGGCATCTCAAGTTCCCGGCATCCCTGCCCCAGTTCTTCGCGGGCCTTAAGATTTCGGCCTCCTACGCAGTCGTGGGTGCCGTTGTCTCAGAGTGGCTCGGAGGCTTCAACGGACTCGGTGTGTATATGACAAGAGTCAAGAAGGCCTACGCCTTCGACAAAATGTTCGCGGTTATATTTTTCATCGTCATCATAAGTCTTCTGCTTATGGTTCTGGTGGATTTTATAAAAATGATATCAATGCCCTGGTTCAGGGCAGAAAAAGGAGTAGAAAAGAAATGAAAAACATGATGTTTAAGAAACTTGCGGCATCTGTACTTACCGCTGCAATGGCAATGTCACTTGCAGCCTGCGGCGCACAGGAAACCGCAGAGCCCGCAGCAGAGGGCGAGGCAGCAGTTGAGGAAAACGCAGAGGCTGAGGAGACAGAAGAGGCAGCAGAGGGCGAGCTTACCCAGATTACCTTCTGCCTTGACTGGACACCCAACACCAACCATACCGGCCTTTACGTAGCTCAGCAGATGGGTTATTTCGAAGAGGCAGGACTTGAGGTTTCGATCGTACAGCCCCCGGAGAACGGCGCAACCCTTATGTGCGCAGCAGGTCAGGCACAGTTCGCAATCGACGCCCAGGACACAATGGCTGCATCACTTGATTCTGCAGATCCCCTTGGCATCACCGCTGTTGCAGCTGTCCTTCAGCACAACACCTCAGGCATCATCTCAAGAGCAGGTGAGGGCATCGACAAGCCCGCAGGAATGACCGGAAAGAAATATTCCACCTGGGAGTCACCCATCGAGCTTGCTACCCTTGAGACAGTAATCAACGCTGACGGCGGCGATTTCTCACAGGTTGAGCTTATTCCCAATGACATCACTGACGAGCCTGCAGCACTTGCAGCAAACCAGACCGATTCAATCTGGGTATTCTACGGCTGGGGCGGAATCAACGGCCAGGTTGAGGGCGTTGACTGTGATTTCTTCTTCTTCAAGGACATCGATTCAGTATTCGATTACTACACACCTGTAATCATCGCAAACAACGATTTCCTTGCTGAAAACCCTGACACAGCAAAGGCTTTCCTTGCCGCTGTAAAGAAGGGCTATGAGTACGCAGCCGAGAATCCTCAGGAGGCAGCAGACATGCTTATTGCAGGAGACACCACCGGCTCACTTTCAGGCTGCGAGGATCTTGTTTATGCTTCACAGGAATACCTTTCAACCCAGTACATCGATGACGCAGCTTCATGGGGCGTAATTGATGAGGCAAGATGGAACGGCTTCTACAGCTGGCTTGCTGAAAATGAGCTTACCACCACCGACCTTACAGGCGTTGGATTCTCAAACGATTATCTCTCTGAGTAGGAGTGAAAATGTCTTTACTTACAGGCGAAAAACTTACAAAGATATATGACGGCGAGGTCATCGTAAAGGACGTTGACATCCATGTTGAAAAGGGGGAGATAGTATCCCTGCTGGGAGTTTCCGGCTCCGGAAAGACTACGCTTTTCAACATGCTGTCGGGTCTTGTGAGCCCCGACGGAGGAAGGGTTTTTCTTGAGTCTGAGGAGATCACCGGTGTGCCCGGCAAGATCAGTTACATGCTTCAGAAGGATCTGCTTCTTCCCCACAAGAAGATCATAGACAACGTTTCCCTTCCCCTTGTTTTGCATGGGAAGAAAAAGGGCGAGGCGCGCAAGACTGCCTCACAGTATCTGGAAAAGTTCGGTCTTCTGGGTTACGAGGATAAATATCCGGCGCAGCTTTCGGGCGGAATGCGCCAGCGCGCGGCCCTTCTTCGGACCTATCTGTCATCGAACGGCGTTGCCCTTCTTGACGAGCCCTTCTCGGCTCTCGATGCAATCACGAAGGCATCAGTGCACAAGTGGTATCTTGATGTTATGCAGCAGATTGATCTAGCCACAATTTTCATCACCCACGACATTGATGAGGCAATCCTTCTTTCCGACAGGATCTACATTCTCGGCGGAAAGCCCGGACAGATAACGGACGAAATTGTGATTGAAGAAAAGAAACCCCGAAGTGAAGACTTTAACCTTACCCCGAAATTCCTTGAGTATAAAAGGAAAATAGTGGAAAAATTCAATAACAAGTAAAAAATCGCCCCGGCTGCATTGCAGTCGGGGTGATTTTATGAGTATTTGCGGGGTGCCACAGGATTACTGCAGCCGGACGCTTATTTCGCCGCTTGAAAGAAACTCCTCGGTTCCGGCCGGATAGCGTACATGAAGATGGGCTTCGTCGTCAACTCCGAGGACATGGGCATGTGTGCGGTCAGGACCGTCATTTTGGAGCTTTTCGTGAGTGCTTGTGAGAATTTCCACGTCCTTTCCGATGACAAAGCAGCGCTTTTTGTATTCCTCAATGTAGGCGGCGTTGGGGAATTCCTTATAGAAACGCATGAATTCGGTGATGAACCGGGACACAAGATCGTTCTTGAAATTCTCACGCTTAACATCATCCTCGAAGACGGCCCCGGCAACATCTTTTATTTCGTCAGGGAAGCCTTCTTTGGGCGTATAAAGATTTATCCCCACACCCACAACGACATAATCCGTAAGCCCGTCCTCAATCGAGGTGGCAGCCTCCGTGAGAATGCCGGAGATTTTTTTGCCCCTCATCCAGATGTCATTGATCCATTTGATGGAGGTTTCAAGGCCGGTCACTTTCTCTATGGCAACAGCCTCTGCCGTCGCGGCAATCGTGGTAAGAAGAGCGGCCGTTGCAACAGGCACATTGGGATGAAGCAGCAGGCTTAAATATACTCCGCTTCCGGAGGGGGAGTAGAAGCTTCGGCCCTTTCTTCCACGGCCCGCAGTCTGCTCTGCGGCGATGGCAACGATATCGTCCCTGCAGCCTTCCCTTGCCCTGCTCCAGAGAAGGGCGTTGGTTGAGTCCACAAGCTCGTATACCTCTGTTTTAAGCTTTATGCCATTCTCCTCAAGCTTTTTATCGATGTAAGCTTTGGAAAGGCTGTCAGGCGACTCCTGCAGGGTATATCCCCTGTTATTCACGCCCTCAACCCTGTAGCCGGCCTTCTGAAGCTCCTTTACGGCTTTCCAGATTCCCGCGCGGCTGCAGCCTATTTCATTGGCAAGCTGCTGTCCCGAAACGGGCATATTCTTATTCTGCTCAAGTATCAGCAGCACCTTTTCCTTTACTGTCATATATACTCCATATTCGTTGTCAGGTATGTCGTAAAAAATTCAACAAGTATAGTATAACATTCCCGGCCACAATCGCAACCACACTACAGAAACTGACAAATTTATGCTATAATACTAAATCACGCTATAAAATTGCACTTACGGACGAACATGTCCGTGATTTTGGGAATATACTGAGGTAACTTATGAAAATTATGACAAAAGTGAAAATAGCCCTTCTGGTGCTCCTGTTTCTGGCAAGCCTGGTGTTCTTCGGCTTTCAGCAGAACCAGGAGGAGACGAGGGTTATGACCGTGCTCTCGGAGTCTGCGCTGCCCACAATCACCCTTGAGGCATACGGGGAGGAAATGAACGAGCTGTGCGGCTATGTGAAGGAGATGAACACGGCATACCTTCGGGGTACAGTTTATCCCATCGGCGATGACAGGGAGATCCCCTTTGAGATTGATACGGCGGGAGCATCCGTGAAGGACCTTGCCTTTGAGATCCGCTCTCTTGATTCTGAGCGCCAGATTGAGGACATGGACATCGAGGATGCAACCATAAAGGGGAATAAGATTTCGGCTGTCATTCCGGCCCCTAACCTTGTGGAGAAGGATACGGAGTACATGCTGATCATTACGCTTACCGCCAACGATCAGCCCCTGACCTATTATTCGAGAATTATCTATGCTCCCGACAGCGGCATAGAGGAGTGCATTGATTTTGCCGAGAAGTTTCATGACGCCTGCATGGACAAAAACCGTGTTGAGGCGATTAAGAATTACATTGAACCGAGCAGCAGAAACGAGAATAATACACTGCAGAGCGTGGACATAACCTCGAGCCTTAAGCAGTTTGCCTGGGCGGATTATGAGTGCACCCAGACGACGGATACTTACATGGAGGTCTCAGAGGTTGGAAATTCAGCCTGTGAAATCACACTTTATTATGACATTGTGCATGAGAACGAAAAGCGTGAGGAAACCTGCGAGGTCAAGGAATATTACCGTCTGAGAAAGGGCTCTGACAGAATTTATCTTCTGGATTTTGAGAGAACAATGGAACAGAAATTCTCCATGGTTGGCTTTGAACTTTCGGAAACCTCGATTGACCTTGGAATCGTGTCACCCTCGGTAAATTACAAATACAATGACCTTGGCACAATCTGCGCCTTCGAGTCTGCTGGCGAGCTTTACATCTATAATGAGGATGACAATACCATTTCGAAGATTTTTTCCTTCTCAGGAAAGGATGAGTGGAAGAACAACAGAAGATATGACATCGGCATCCTGAATGTTGATGGAAACGGCATGGTTGACTTCCTGGTTTACGGCTACATGGCGGCAGGGGATCATGAGGGTATGACCGGAATGAGCTTGTACCGTTATGACGAGACAAGCCACGAAATCCAGGAAAGACTTTTCATAAATTCAGACAGGCCGGCCCAGGTATTCTCCGGAGATCTCGGAGGGCTCATGTATGAGAACCCGGCCGGTGATTTCATGTTCCTTATTGACGGCGTTCTTGAGAAGGTGAACATTTCAACAGGAGAGACGACGGAGCTTCTTACAGGACTTTCCGAGGACCGCTGCTCTTATTCCGAGAGCGGAAGATATATAGCATATCTTGACGCTGACACGAGAAGCACGGTTCATATTATGGATCTTTTCGATCAGACCGTCCGTGACATAAATGCGCCTGCCGGCAGCGGACTTTATCCCAGGACCTTCCTGGGTGAGGATTTCGTTTATGGCCTTGCCTATGATGAGGATGTATCCTCTGTCAATGGAATCCCCATGTACAGCCTTTGCATTGTGGCCTCTGACGATCCGGTGGACAATGTCCTCAAGAGATACGAGAAGCCCGGATATTATGTGACGGGAACAGAGGTTGACAGCTTTACCATGTACCTTGAGAGAGCGGTGAAGGTGGGGGATGAATTCATTCCGGCAACCTCCGATACCATCATGAACGGAGAGGGCGAGAACATCGACAGCGTCCGTGTGGTTGTTTCCGAGGATGAGATTAAGGAATCCGTTGTATCACTTCTCCTCCGCGAGAACCAGTCCTCCGAGGCGAACGAAAATGAGGGTGTTGCAAGGCAGAATATTGCAAATCATGTGGCAACGGAATGCAACGTCATAACGCTCGATGAGACCAGTTTTATGAATCATTTCTACGTCTACAGCGGAACGAAGATTGTATGGTCGGGAACAAGCGCTGTGGATGCCATAAGCAATGCATACAGCTGCATGGGTCAGGTCATTTATGCGGATAAGGGCGTTGTATGGAAGAGAGGCCGCGCGACATCAAAGGCTCCGATTTCGGTTTCGGTTGGAGCGTCAGATGCGGAAAGCTCTGCCACCGCAAAATGCATAAGCGCAATCCTGAATCTCGAGGGGGAAAACATCGAAGTCGGATCACTTCTGGATATGGGAAAGACTCCCGCGGAGGTTTTGCGGAGCGCGCTTAAAGACAGTATCGTCCTTGAATGCACCGGACTTACAACTGATGAGATTATGTATTATATTGCCTGCGGTAAACCCGTGTATACCATGCTTGACGGTAAGCCTGTCCTTCTTACGGGATATGACATTTACAACTTTACGGTGTACAGCCCCGCCGATGGAACCACCTATAAGGTTGGACTTGAGGATGCAAAAGACCTGGCGGAAAAATCACATAACGTTTTCATTGTATATTTGAGATAAAGCTAGAATTTCCTTGATTTAATGATTAAAATGCACAATGAAACCCGAGATTATCCCAAACCCTTAAGCATAAGTCACATAAATTTTTCGACGGGTTGCAAAGTTGTTGAATTTAGGCTATATTTCTATAGTAATTTTGTAAATAAAGCAAAGGAAGTGTAGAATTGAGTAACAAGGAAATCACCATTTCCGGTGTATCAAAACACACAAACCCTATCGGCGAACTTGTCCAGGTGGCATATCAGTACGATAGTGAGATCATCCTGGAAAGCAATAATCGCCGGATTAATGCCAAGAGCATCATGGGTATAATGGCATTTGAGCCCTGCTCAGGTATGAAGGTAAATATTATTGCCAACGGAAAAGACGAAGACGCCGCAATTGAGGCAATGGAAGCATTTTTGGTTTGTTAATTCTTAAGAGAGAGGAAGAAAAAATGGCAGACGTAAAGAACACAAAGGCAACTGAAGTTAAGGCAGAGGTAAAGGCAGAGGCTAAGGCTGCTGCACCCGCAAAGGCAGAGGAGAAGAAGGCACCTGCAAAGGCTGCTGCTAAGAAGGCACCCGCTAAGAAGGCTGCTGCAAAGACCACTACCGCTAAGGCTGTTGTACCTGAGGTACATGTACAGTTCGCAGGCAATGACGCTATGCTCGATGTTGTAATCGACAGAGTAAAGAAGCAGTACATCGCTGAGGGCGGCAAGAGCATCTCTGAGGTTCAGATCTATGTTAAGCCCGAAGAAGGAAAGGCATTCTACGTAATCAACGGCAGCAACGCCGGCGATGTAAGCCTCTTCTAATAGAAAAGCATTAAAGCATTAAGCCCTCCTTAACAGGAGGGCTTTTTTGTTGTCAAATTTTATGGTGATTTTGCAGGGTGATGGTGGTAACAAAAACGGGAGATCGCATTTGCGACCTCCCGTTTGGCTGCTGTAAAAATTAATCAATCTTGCCGTTGTTGGCAATGTACTTTTTGACAATCCTTTCGATGCGATCATAGGGATCAAGAAGACTGCTGATAGTATTGTCGTGGTTTAAGGTGTCGATGATGTAAGCAATGTACTTACTCATGTCACAGTTGATGTAATAGTCGCGCTCGAGAAGCTCGGGTGACTGATAGCAGAGGTTGGTGGTTGCCACCTTGTAGATGTCGCCTGCGGCAACTGCCTGGTCGAATTTCTCGAGACCGTTGGTGAAAAGACCGAAGGTTGAGACAACGAATACGCGCTTTGCCTTGCGTGCCTTTAATTCCTTTGCAACATCCAGCATACTCTCGCCGGAAGAAATCATATCATCGATAATGATAACGTCCTTGCCCTCAACATTTGAACCGAGGAACTCATGGGCTACGATGGGGTTGCGTCCGTCTACAATCTTGCTGAAGTCGCGGCGCTTGTAGAACATACCCATGTCAACGCCGAGGATGTTTGCAAGGTAAATGGCACGTCCGGTACCACCCTCATCGGGGCTGATGATCATGAGGTGATCGGAATCGAGGGTGAGATCGTCGCACTCCCGAAGGATGCCTTTGATGAACTGGTATGCGGGAGTAACGGTCTCAAAGCCGTGAAGCGGAATCGCGTTCTGTACACGGGGGTCGTGGGCATCGAAGGTGATGATGCTGTCAACGCCCATGTTTACAAGCTCCTGAAGAGCAAGAGCGCAGTCGAGGGACTCGCGGTCGGTACGCTTGTGCTGACGTCCTTCATAGAGGAAGGGGATGATGGCGGTGATGCGCTTTGCCTTGCCGCCTGCAGCAGCAATGATACGCTTTAAGTCCTGATAATGATCGTCGGGAGACATATGATTGATGTTTCCGCAAACCTTGTAGGTGAGGCTGTGGTTTGTGACATCTACCATGATGTAAAGGTCATATCCGCGGATGGACTGCTTAAGAAGACCTTTCGCCTCGCCTGTACCGAAACGGGGTACGTCCGCCTCGATGAGATAGGTGTCAGAGCGGTAGTTTGAATACATCATCGTGTCTTCATGGTCGTGAGTACGGTTACCTCTCCATTTTACAAGGTAGTCGTCTACCTGCTTGGCAAGTCCAGCGCAGCTTTTGGTAGCTACAACTCCCAGGTCGCCCACAGGGATTGATCTGATCATTTGTTCGTCGTTTGGCATGATATCCTCCAGTCTGTTATATGTTTCCAAGGCGCAGATCCGCACCGAAGAAGTGAAGTATTTTATATTCGCCGGCGATGCGTGAAAGGACGCGCTCGCTGTAGCGGTCGGAGATGTCTGTGAGAGTCAGGTTGCTTGTGATGAGGGTGGACTTTTTAAGACGCATCCTCTCATCAATGAGCTGGAAGAACAGGCTGCCCGTGAAACTGTTGGTGTTCTCGGAACCGATGTCATCCAGAACCAGAAGGTCGCAGGAGAAAAGACTGTCGTATTCGGCATTTACATCCACGTCCCTGCGGAAGGATTTCTTTTCAAAAAGGTCCACAAGCTCATGGGCTGTAAGGTAGATTGCCGAATGGCCGCCTGCGAGCACTGAAGAGGCTACGCAGCGGGCAAGCAGAGTCTTTCCCGTACCTGTCTCACCGAAGATGTATATATTTCCGCCACCGGGGAAGGTGTCGCAGAATTTTTTGCAGAAGTTAAGGGCAATCTGTGCGGACTCCCGTGAGGTGTGTCCGGAGCGGTCCTTTGTTTCCTCGGAATAAACGTCAGTGCGAAAATCCTTGAAATCCGCAAGCATTTTCTCATTCATGCGGGAATGCTTGAAGAGAATGGCGTTGGCCTGACGGATGAAGCAGTGGCAGCGCTCGCGCCCGATGTAGCCCGTGTCCCTGCAGTCGCTGCATTCGTAGGGGACATCAAGATAATCCCGGGGAAAGGGCAGGGAAGCAAGAAGGGTTTCATACTCCTTCTCAAGGCTCTCTATTGAGGCTTCATAGGAAGAAAGATCCTCGCCTTCGGCCCTTGCGCGACCTAAAGCCACATGAGCATCCCTAAGCCGGTTTTCGATGTCGCGAAGACCCGGGGCGGAAGCGGAAAGCTCCCTGCGCCTTGCGGCAATTATGCTGTTGCGGCGGGCCTGGCGCTCGTCGTAGGAACGCATGAGTTCGTCGTACTGGTTGTTGTTAAGAGCCATGTGAATTCCTATTCTCCTGTGGAGCGAAGAAGTCTTGTTTCAAGGTCTGTGTAATCCTTTGAACGGCCCTCGAAGCCAAACTTCGTGCCCTCCTTGTGGGCAGCGGGCTGCTTTGCGGATTTGTGGGCCTCATCGAGAGCTGCCACGTCGGAGAGATGCTTAACGCCTGCATTGTGCCAGTCGGTGAGGATTTTGTCCACATATTTGAAGGAAGGATTGCCGGCCTGCTCGATGTTGCGGCGGCAGGCATCCTTGATAATGTCGAGTGAGAAGGCGTATTCCTCCGTCCATTTTGTGATGAAATCACGCTCGGTTTCCACAAGGTCGCGGCCGCCGATGCCAAGGGCATTTTTGACGGTGTAGTAGGCGACGCTGTGAACCTCCGCGCGGCTTTTAGCCTCGCTGACGGTGGTGATGCCTTTTTCATGCCATGATATGGCGATTTTGTTCATGTAATTGAGACTCTGGTGGCCTGAGGCGATGCAGCTTTCCATGAGATGCTCGATGAGAGCACTTCCGAGGGCAAGATCGCGATGCCAGTACAGAATGGTGCTGATGTCCGTGGGGCTTAAGGGCCTTGCAAGGTAGGACTCAGCCACATAGAGAAGCTCCTTGGTTTCGTCCTCATTCCGGAAGGCGGCAAGCTCCGCGGGAGCGGGAAACTTTGTTGCCTCGGGGGCCTTTCTTGCGGGGGATAAAGCCTCGGAAGAAGTCTCGGCCGGCACCGGAGCGGGGGCTGAATCAGCCATAACCGCAGAGGAAACCACGGAAACAGGCGCAGTATCAGCCGCAGAGGCCACAGGTGCAGAATCGGCAGGGACAGCAGCACCCTCAGTCTTTGCTGCAAGCTCATCCTCCATAAAGAGACAGATGTCGCTGATGTGGTTTTCGCTGTTATATTTGAGGGTCAGAACATCAGATTTCTCCCAGTAGCGCAGAGCGCGGGTAACATCGGCCTCGGTAAAATCCATGGCGTCAGCAAGAGAAGAGATGCTAAGATCCCTGTTATCTGAAGAAAGTGAACGCAGAAGATAGAGGTATACCTTTACATAATCACCGTTGGCAGACTTCATGTGTCTGTCGATGAAGGTGTTGGGTACACAGGTCACCGGCTGCAGATCACTGGTGTGTATATGTATCATATTCAGTTATCCTTTCAAGTCGGAGTGAGTATAGCATATTTTTCTCCGTCTTAAAAGGGGCGGGACCTCCGGAAGGCTTGTAAATTAAGGCTTTCAGCGATTTGTTGATATTGTTCAAAACGCTCCGGAATTCCCAAAAATCACGGCAGATTTTTAAACTTAAATCTGTGGTAAAAAATGAACCTAAAGATGTTAATAATGTTCAAAAGTTAAATTCCAAGAAGATGTTCGCCTACTTCTACAATGTTTCCGGCGCCCATAGTTATTAACAGGTCCCTGTTCATACAATTTTTTAATAAAAATTTTTCGATTTCATCAAAAGTGGGTAAATAAACACATTCCGTACCCAGCTCATCGATTTTCTTCTTAAGATCGAGAGAGGAAATTCCGATGGTATTTTTTTCACGGGCCGCATAAATGTCCGCAAGGACTACAAGATCGGCGACTGAAAGAGCCTTTGCAAACTCATCGAGGAAAGCCTTTGTTCTGGTGTAGGTATGGGGCTGGAAAACTACGATGACCCTGTCTGCATCCACCTTTTTCGCGGCGGAAAGGGTTGCGGAAATTTCGGTGGGATGGTGGGCATAGTCATCCATGATCGTGATGCCGCCGAGCATACCCTTCTTCTGGAAACGCCTGTCTGCGCCGCCGAAGGCCGAAAGTCCGCCTGCGATGTCGTCAAAGCCTATGCCGAGCTCTGCGGTAAGGGCAATGGCGGAAAGTGAATTTGAAACGTTGTGCTCACCGGGGATGGAAAGGTCGATTTTTCCGAGCTCTTTGTCCTTGTAGACAGCGGTAAAATGACCGCAGCCGGAGGCATCATAGGTAAGGTTTACAGGATGGCAGTCTGCGTTCTTGGAAAAGCCGAAGGTTACAACCCTGCGTCCGAGACCATCGGTAATCTCCTCGTGATTTTCAATGGATTCGTTCACAAAGATAATGCCGTCCTCCTTGGTGTTTGAGGCGAACCTCCTGAAGGACGCGCGGATGTCGTTAATGTCCTTGAAGAAATCAAGATGGTCCTCCTCGATGTTGAGGATGATGTTGTATCTGGGGAAAAATGAGTGGAAGCTGTTTGTGTATTCACAGGCTTCCGCAACGAAATAATCGGAGGTGCCGAGACGGAAATTTCCGCCGATGGCCTTTAAGATTCCGCCGACCGTAATGGTGGGGTCCTTTGCTGCGGCAAGAAGAATGTGGCTTATCATTGAAGTCGTCGTGGTCTTGCCGTGGGTTCCGCAGATTGTGATAGATGAGGCGTAGTTGTCCATGATTTCGCCGAGAAGATTGGCGCGGGTCATGCATTCTATGCCCATGCTTTTTGCTGCAAGAAGCTCCTCGTTGTCAGGGGAAATTGCGGCGGTATATACAAGAAGATCAATATCCTTTGTGATGTTGCCTGCAACCTGGGAATAGAAAATCTTTGCACCCTTTGCCTCAAGCTCCTCCGTGAGGGAGGATTTGTTGGAATCGGAACCGGTGACCGTAAAGCCGCGGTCCATAAGAATCATGGCAAGGCCGCTCATTGAGATGCCGCCTATTCCCATGAAGTGAACGTGGATTGGATTGTCGAATGAAACCTGATACATACTTGCCTTCTTTCAATAGGTAAAAACAAAATCTCTACAATTATAATTCTCCCTTGAGTTAAATTCAATAAAGCATGGGAAATAAGATATAGAAAAAGTAGGGCGTATTCGTCAAAGGTTACAAAAATGATTGAATCTGACGGATAATATTGTGGAAAATGTTGCATAAAAAATATGCGAGTGCTACAATGTCAATACTAACTAAACTCTCAAAGGGGTGATAAATATGAAAAAAGAAATGATTGCCATGCTTCTTGCGGGCGGTCAGGGAAGCCGACTTGGTGTTCTTACTGCCGATATGGCAAAGCCTGCGGTTTCCTTTGGCGGCAAGTATCGTATCATCGATTTCCCGCTCTCAAACTGCATAAACTCCGGCATTGATACTGTCGGCGTCCTTACCCAGTATCAGCCTCTTCGTCTGAATACCCATATCGGAATCGGTATTCCGTGGGATTTGGACCGCAACTACGGCGGCGTTACCGTTCTTCCTCCCTACGAGAAGGGCGAAAACAGTGAATGGTACACCGGTACCGCAAATGCTATCTACCAGAACCTCAAATACATCGAGGAATATGACCCGGAGTATGTTCTCATTCTTTCCGGCGACCATATTTACAAGATGGATTACGAGGTAATGCTGGATTACCACAAGGAAAACAATGCGGATGTTACTATTGCCACCATGCCCGTTCCGTGGGAGGAGGCAAGCCGCTTCGGTCTTGTTGTCACAGACGGCAACG
>R03__coassemble_75_pt1 | contig 60439 bp, 34 predicted proteins | sample R03__metabat2_high_PE_063 | metagenome-assembled genome bin R03 | reverse complement strand
CAAAGGGGACAGACTGTAAATCTGCTGCAAATTGCTTCGGTGGTTCGAATCCACCACCGCCCATCTTTTTTAATATCGCGGGATGGAGCAGTCTGGAAGCTCGCCGGGCTCATAACCCGGAGGTCATAGGTTCAAATCCTATTCCCGCAACTTTTTAACATGCCCAGTTAGCTCAGTTGGTAGAGCAGAGGACTGAAAATCCTCGTGTCTCTGGTTCGATTCCGGAACTGGGCATTTTTGTGCCTTAAAATAAGCATTGTACGAATCAAGACTCACCTTCGGGTGGGTTTTTTGTTTACGTTGGTATCCCACCCTCCTGGAACTTTTATAAATATTGAATAAAAATATATGAAAATGACATGGATTATGATATAATCTTAACAATCGTCCTGAGGACGAGTTGAACACCCGGCGTAAATGGGGAGGGCTTAGGCCCGCGCCGGAATGTCTTTTGAAAGGAGAACATATAAAATGGCAAATCGTATTATGCTCAACCAGTGCTCTTATCACGGAGCAGGTGCAATCAACGAAATCATCACTGAGGTAAACGCAGGTGGTTACAAGAAAGCTCTCGTTTGCTCAGACCCCGATCTTGTAAAGTTCGGCGTTACCGCTAAGGTTACCGATCTTCTTGACAAGGCCGGACTTCCCTACGAGCTTTATTCAAACATCAAACCCAATCCTACCATCGAAAATGTAAAAGAAGGTGTTGCTGCATTTAAGGCAGCCGGCGCTGACTACATTATCGCTATCGGCGGTGGTTCTTCTATGGATACCGCAAAGGCAATCGGTATCATCATCACCAACCCCGAGTTCGAAGATGTTCGTTCTCTTGAGGGTGTTGCTCCCACCAAGAAGCCCTGCGCTCCTATCATTGCAGTTGCCACAACCGCAGGTACTGCAGCAGAGGTTACCATCAACTACGTTATCACCGACGTTGAGAAGAAGCGTAAATTCGTTTGCGTTGATCCCCACGACATGCCCGTAGTTGCTATCGTTGATCCCGAGATGATGTCTTCTATGCCCAAGGGTCTTACCGCATCAACCGGTATGGACGCTCTTACCCACGCTATCGAGGGTTACACCACCCGCGCCGCATGGGAGATGACCGACATGTTCCACATCAAGGCTATCGAAATCATCGGCAAGAGCCTCCGCGGTGCAGTTGCCAACGAGCCCGCAGGACGTGAGGGCATGGCACTTGGTCAGTACATCGCCGGCATGGGATTCTCAAACGTTGGTCTTGGTATTGCTCATTCTATGGCACATACCCTCGGTGCAGTTTACGATACCCCCCACGGTGTTGCATGTGCTATGATGCTTCCCATCGTTATGGAGTTCAACCAGGAGTGCACCGGCGAGAAGTACAAGGACATCGCTATCGCAATGGGCGTTAAGGGCGTTGAGAACATGTCAGTTGAAGAGTACCGCAAGGCAGCTATCGACGCAGTTCGCCAGCTTTCTGTTGACGTCGGAATTCCCACCAAGCTTGAGGCTCTCAAGGAGGAGGATCTTCAGTTCCTCGCTGAGTCTGCAGCAGCTGATGCATGCGCACCCGGCAACCCCAAGGAAGCTTCTATCGACGACTTCAAGGCTCTCTTCCGCAAGCTTATGTAATGCGGAATGCGACAGTTGCCGCAGATCATATTTTAAGCAAAAAAGAACGCCCTCACCTTTTTAGGTGGGGGCGTTTCTTTAGATGTGGCAATTCTTCTAGCTCCATCCATACTGCTTCCATGATTTAGAACCAAAATATCGAATAAAATTTTCAATCGGGCATGAGTTTGGACATTATATGCTGGGTCATAGAATGAATTTGCAAAAAGATGATTTTCTTTATCAAAAGCAGGAAATAGAAGCAAATTGTTTTACGGCACAGCTTTTAATGCCGGAACAGATTCTAAGGGAGATTATACATAGATGCAAAGAAGTAGATCTTGATTATTTAATGGATGTATTTGACGTTTCTCAGTATGTGGCAGAGAAGAGGATTAAGAGCATAGTCAAATATAAACATGAATGGCGTGGGCGCGAGGAAAAGGAATATGATGACATTATAATAAGTCGATATGCAGCATTTATAGATAAAATCGCACCAAAGAAAATAAGCGTTTTTTTACAATCAAATTTATGAGGATAAGACTCAAAAGAAAAGCACCATATATGCAGTTGGAGCTACAAATATGGTGCTACTCGAGTACCTCAACTCGAATCTGAACAATTCATAAGAGTTTCCTGCAGATACACCTTTGAAAGCAGTAAGTCTGATTCTAAAGAGTAATACTGCAGGGAGAACAATTTATGAATAATAATTTAAAATTGAATAAGGAAACGGTTTTCGTAAGACCGGGCTGCAAGGATATATGGAATGCATTTATGGCCGAAGGAGCCGTGTTTGGCAAGTATGATATTCCTTTTTGTCCTACGACAGCAAAGGAAATTCCACATGCACAGGTGACCTGGGAAGAAGCTAAGCAGATTCATAAAAAGCAAATAGCGCAGGGAAAGAAGGATTTGATTATTGCTTTGAGGGGATTCCTGTCAACAGCATTGTCGCCATCGGAACTGTCGGAGGAGGTCCGAGAAAGCTCATTGACAGACCTAGATTTGAGGCGGGTTTGTATAAGATGGTTGAGATGCTTAAACCACATACAATCCTGGTATATGGATCTGCCAAAGGAAAATGCTTTGACATACTAAGAGAACAGGGAATAAAAGTTGTTTCCTACCAAAGTAAAACGTCGAAAGACTTTGAAAGGAGGAAACAGCATGAGTAAAGGACTAAGTGGGTTATTTTACGGAACCTTAGGAACAACTCGAATTAACAGTTCACAAGAGAACATATCGTACTCTGAGCGTGGGATAGAAATACCTGAACATATTAGGAAGATTCTTTTGCAGTTGCAGAAAAAGGGAGATATAGTGACGGGAGGCAAAGAGAATTTTTCAATGAAGGATGTAAGTATAATGTCGAAGGAAACAGGAGTAGAGTTCGCTAAAGTTACAATTGGGGAGGAGACTTATCTTGTCCGAGGTGATAAAACTGGTGCGGTAGTTCCAGACTCTCTTATGATGAAAAATGTCTAGAAACGGAGGAACCCTTGATTTTCACAGTCATCCACTTGACAATGATTGTGTTCCATCTAAAGCAGATAGAAAAATGATAGAAAGGTTGAAACGTAAAACAGGTCAAACAACGAGTCAAATTGTCACCCCGAACGGAAAGACTGTAGTATTTAATGAAAGTGGAATCATATCAATTGGAACTGTACCTAATTTAATTGATGAAAGTTTAAAACAAGCATATTTAGATTTTTGGAGGTGATTAAGATGTGGAATAAAGATGAAGCAAAAGTTGCTGCATTATTGTTTGTTGCCGACAGCTTTGGGAAGGATTATGTGAAAACACATATATCGGATGCATGCGAATCATATCCAACAGATGATTACGACGAAGTGGAATATGAATATTTTCTTGGATTTGAAGGAGATGATAACACCGGTCTATGGACGGTCTTTGCAAGGGTATTGGTAAATAGAGAGACAAAAGAGTGTATATTTTTAGACTACAAAACTCCGAATGGTGTTCGTATGGAAAATCCAATAATAGCTACAAGTTTCGCATAACATGAAGACCGCAGGATTAAAGAACGCCCTCACCTTTTTAGGTGGGGGCGTTTTACTGGTATGCCGGACTTATCTTCTCCCCAGCTCCCAGAACGCAACGGCGCTGGCGGCGGCCACGTTGAGGGAATCCACTCCTGCGGACATGGGGATTTTTACCGTGTAGTCGCAGCCCGCGATAGTGCCGGCTTTGAGGCCGTCCCCCTCGGTGCCAAGGATGATGGCGAGCTTGTCTTCGGCATGAAGGCGGGCGTCGTCAATGGAGATGGTGTTGTCGGTCAGGGCCATGGCGATGGTTTTGTAGCCGTGGCGGTGGAGAAGGTCGATGCCACCCTCCGGCCAGGCAAGAGTTTTGTCAAAATAGGTCCAGGGAATCTGGAAAACCGTGCCCATGCTGACCCGGGCGGAGCGTCTGTAAAGCGGATCACAGCTTCCGGGCGTAAGAAGGACCGCCTCGATGCCGAGGGCCGCCGCCGAGCGGAAGATTGCGCCGGTGTTGGTGGGGTTTACAACCTCCTCAAGGATAGCGATTCTGTGGCATTTTGAAAGAAGTTCCTCTGCCGCGGGGAGGTCAGGGCGCTCGAGGGCGCAAAGCATACCCCGGGTCAGCTTAAAGCCCGTGATCTGTTCGAGGACTGAAAGCTCAGCGGCGTAAACAGGCGCGTCCCCTGCCCGCAAAAGAAGAGGCGCAGCCTTGGTGTCCACATATTTTTCCTCCATGAGAAAGGAAAGGGGTTTGCAGCCTGCGTCCATGGCGCGCTCGATGACTGTAGGGCTTTCGGCAACGAAGATGCCCTTGTCCGGCTCGTTGTAGCGAAGGAGCTGAACCTCCTTAAGACGTGCGTAAATATCAAGTTCCGGTGCGTTAATGTCAGTGATTTTCGTATAATTCATGGTTTTTTGCCCAGCCCTCCGCCAGTTCTTCCTTTTCCTTCTTTGTAAGCTCCTTGAGATGCCACTCCCGGCTCATGGCCTCCTCCTTCGTGGGGAATTCCTCCAGATATGCCAGGGTGACAGGCAGGCGCGAGCGAGTGTATTTTGCGCCCCGGCCGCTGTTGTGCGCCAGAAGGCGCTTCTCGATGTCATTGGTCCAGCCGGAGTACAAAGAGCCGTCCACGCACCGCACCATGTAGGCGTAGTTTGTGCCGCCGACATTGGGATATTCTGTTTCTGATTGTAGTTTTTTATTCTGCATTTATCCTTCGATTATCCACTTGCCTGATTTGTTAGAACCGACCCTTTTTAAGATATCTTTTTCCTTTAGACGTTGAACCAGTCTTGAGATAGTTCTTTTTGATTTCCCTGTAATTTCAACCATCATATCCAAAGTTATCTGAGGATTCTTCAGAATCAGGTCTATAATTTCCTTCTCTCTGTCATCAAGCCCATTTATGTTGCCATTTGTGTTGCCATTATATTGCCAAGCAAATTTGTCGTCAATTACGTTTAACTGCGTACCCGAAAAAAAACAAGTAACATTTTCACCCATCCCCGGGACTACATCTAGTGACCGCAATGCGTCAAACACACAATATATCTCAAAAAATTTAGGTTTTTACCCAAATGTTACGAGATTGTTAAAAAATATACACAACAAATTGTCGCAGTGCGTAAATTTAATTGTTGACTTTGACAAATACTGATTGTACAATCAATACGCACCGCGTAATTATAGGAGGGTGAAATGGAACTTAAAGACCAGCTCGTTGAGCTCAGGAAAAGTACGGGAATGAATCGCAAGGAATTCTGCGATTATTTTGGCATCCCCTACCGTACTATGACTGATTGGGAAGCGGGACTTCGCCATATGCCGGATTATCTTCTTAATCTTATGATATTCCGCGTTGAAAATGATAAAACTCTTAAGAGAAAAGCTGCAAAATAATGAGACTGCCCTACCTTGTTTTACTATGGGTGCTCACGATAGTTCTCATAGTTAACTGCATAAAAGTAGCCCGCAAAAAGGGCGAATATACAAAAGCCCTGGCAAAGCTTATGCTCACCAGCGGCATTGCCGTTTTCTTCTACGGCGCCTACATCGGCATCCCGCAGGAGATGGTTGCAAGAATCTGTTCAAACATTTACCATGCCACATCATCCTGGGTAATGCTGTGCGGAGTTATTTTCTTCCTTGACTACACCAGGTTCTTCCGCAGGAAAAGAAAGCACATTACAAGGGCGCTGACAGTTGTCTGCATTCTTGATTCCCTGGACCAGCTTGTGAACATCTTCACTAAGCACCTTTACGACATGGTACCCGTGGCACCCGATTTTCAGGGCCACGTCCACTACACCACAAGCTACACGCCCTTTGCCTACATCCATCTTTTCGTTGCATATGCGATGGGAATCTTCGCCATTGTTATGCTGGCGCGGCGTGCATCACGCTCCATTGCCTTCTACAGGCTGAAGTACCTGATAGTTCTGTTCCCTGTGGTTATCATGATCATTGTGAACGCAATCACCATGATCCTCGGCAGCGACATCGACTATTCCGCAATCTTCTTCGGACTGATTGCCCTGGTTGTAACCTACATCACCCTTTACTTCGTGCCGAACGACCTTCGGTCGAGAACCATGGGCCTTGTTATTTCGGGCATGGAGAGGGCGGTCTTCATCTATGACATCAACGGCAACTGCATTTACGCCAACCTTCAGGCGCTGGAGTTCTTCGGCTACGGCCCCATGTCCAAGAAGCTCATGGATTTCCTCCGTGAGGACCTTCACGACAAGCGCTACTATGAAAACGTGGACAGGAGCTGGGACTTCGAGGAGGTCCGCGTCAACAAGGAGTACAGCTACTCTGCCGAGTACCACGTTGTAAACGACAGTGTCAACAACCGGGTCGGCGCCTTCATCACCGTGACCGACCGCACCAGCGAGGTAAATGAAAAGACGGAGGAGTACAAGCGCGTGACCCGCGACTCCCTGACCGACACCTTCAACCGCGCCCACTTCATGGAGCTTGTTCGTGAGGACATCAACAAGTACCCCGACATCGAGCGTTACATGGTGACCTCCAACATCAAGGACTTCAAGCTTCACAACGAGCGCCTCGGCGAGGACATGTGCGACGAGATCCTCCGGGCCCAGGCAAACGTCCTGAAGCAGGTCTGGGGCATCCACACCTTCTACGCCCGCATTTCCGGTGACAAGTTTGCCATCTGCCTCCCCAAGGAGGAGTTCGACAAGCGCATCATCTACCGCATTGAAAATGCAATCCGCGAAAAGGTTGCAGACGACAAGTACAAGGTCTACATCCATTTCGGACTTTACGAGATAAAAGACAACGATGAGCCTGTCTTCACCATGGTGGACAAGGCGAACATGGCCATCGAGAAAATTTCCGAGAACTACGACACCTCGATTGCTTACTGCGACGACGAGATTCTCGACAGAATCTTCCGTGACAAGGCGATTATCACCAACTTCGAGCATGCCCTTGCGAAGGAGCAGTTCTGCATGTACCTGCAGCCCCAGGTTCAGCCTGACGGCAAGGTTGTGGGCGCAGAGGCCCTCGTAAGATGGAAGCACCCGGAGCGGGGCCTTATTCCCCCGGGAATCTTCATCCCCGTCCTGGAGCGGGCCGGCTTCATCTACCGCCTGGACCTTTTCATCTGGGAGGAGGCCTGCAAGAAGCTCCGCCAGTGGGCCGATGAAGGCCACGAGGAATACTACATTTCCGTAAACATTTCTCCGGACGATTTCAACTACATGAATCTGACGGAAAACATAATCCGCCTTGTGGACGAGTATCAGATCGACCACAAGCGCCTGAAGCTTGAGATCACCGAGACCTTCATGATGACAGAGATGTCAAAGCGTCTCGAGCAGGTTGAAAAGCTTCGGGAGGCCGGCTTTTACGTGGAAATCGACGATTTCGGAAGCGGCTACTCATCACTCAACGTTCTCAAGGATCTTCATGCGGATGTCCTTAAAATAGACATGCTCTTCCTGAGGGAGGAGAAGGAAAAGGAAAGAAGCCGCGCGATCATCCGGAAGATAATCGAACTATCCCGCGTTCTCGGAATGACAGTTGTCACCGAGGGAGTCGAGACCGAGGAGCACACCCTCTTCCTTTCGGAGGCGGGCTGTGACATTTTCCAGGGCTACTATTTTGCAAAGCCCATGCCCGCGGAGGAATTCGAACAGAAATATTTCAACTAAGCAATAATAAGTGCTCAACCAGAAAAGAGGTTAAAATGGCAACTTTAACAGAAGAAGTCGTTATCAACGACGAAAACCCGAAGCTCAGGAAATTGAGGGACATCCTCCAGATGGCCGCTGACAACAACGCCAGTGATATCCATCTTGCTCCCCGCAGCCCCATCGCCTTCCGTATCGACGGCGACCTTGTCAGGGCTTCAGAGCTCCTTCCCCCTCCCGAAAACCAGGATCCCAACAAGACCGAGATGGCAACCTTCGAGATCGACGAGCTGGTTGAGGTTTTCCTTGATGAGGAGAAGCGCGCATACCTTAAAAAGGTCGGAGAGATCGACTTCGCTTACTCAGTAGACGGCTTCTCGCGTATGCGACTCAACGTTTTCCGCCAGCGCGGTACCTACGCAATCGCAATCCGTATTCTTTCATATGAAGTGCCTTCACCGGACGTACTCGGAATTCCCGAGTCCATCATGAACCTGGGCGACTTAAAGCGAGGCCTGGTGCTTGTTACAGGTGCCACCGGTTCCGGTAAGTCAACCACCCTTGCCGCACTCATCAGCAAGATTTCAAAGACCTATAAGAAAAACATCATCACCCTTGAGGACCCCATCGAGTACCTGCACCGCCACAGCAAGTCAATCGTGCTTCAGCGTGAGGTCGGCTTCGATACCCAGTCCTACGCAAATGCGCTCCGTGCTGCACTTCGTCAGGACCCCGACGTTATCCTCGTAGGAGAGATGCGAGACCTCGAGACCATCCAGACCGCCATCACCGCGGCCGAGACCGGACATCTCGTGTTCTCAACCCTTCATACAAACAGCACCTCGGCATCTATCGACCGTATGATCGACGTATTCCCGCCCCATCAGCAGCAGCAGATCCGAGTACAGCTTTCCGTTGTACTTGAGGCGGTAATCGCCCAGCAGCTTCTTCCCCTCGACAACGGCGGCGGACGTAAGGCAGCCTTCGAGATCCTTCTTGCAAACATGGCGATCCGAAACCTTATCCGTGAGGGCAAGACCTTCCAGATTCCTTCGGTCATCCAGACCTCAAAGAAGGAGGGCATGCAGACCATGGACGACGATATCTACGGCCTGTACATGCGCGGTCTCATCAATGCAGAGACAGCATACCTGTTTGCATTCGATCAGACAGCCATGAAGGACAAGGTGGGATATACCCCCGGTCATTCCTACAATTTCTAAAAATCAATAGAAATTTGATACTATAGTAACAGGGGAAATCAACACATAATCAACACATTGTCGCGTAATTAGTTAAAAATTTTTCGTGAATGTAGATTTTAGTACGCGAGTGTAGATTGTATACATGATTTTCTGATGATAAAATAACTAATGTGAAAAGCCCACTGAGAGCCTATCACAGGAGAGAGAAATGGCAGACTTCAGACCGTTCGGCGCGAGACGCCGAAGACTCGGAGAAATTCTCATCGATGAGAATCTTCTCACGCAGGAACAACTGGATCAGGCCCTTGTGGAAGCCAAGGAAGAAGGCAAACGTCTCGGCGACTACCTGATTTCCACAGGCATGATTTCAGATGACAAAATCGCCAAGGCGGTTGCGTCACAGCTTAAGATCCCATTTATGGAAGATCTGGAATCGAGAGTAATCTCCGAAGATCTTATCAATCTGGTATCTGCGGATATCCTCCGTAAAAACAAAATGATTCCCGTCTACTTTGACGAGTACAACCCCAACGTAGTCATCGTTGCGATGGCTGACCCCCTTGACCAGCGTGCGGCAGACGACTTCTCGCTGATGTCAAACATGAACGTTGAGGTTGCAGCGGCCACAAGCCACTCAATCAGCGCCATGCTGGACAAGTACCTCGGTTCTTCCGAGGCCGCCGAAATCGCGAAGCGATACCGCATGGAGCGAGGCGAAGATCCCTCCGCCGCAAACGCTGATGCCGCCAAGGAAGACGACGCAACAGAAAATTCCGCTATCGTTCAGCTGGTTCGAGAGCTTATCGGACTGGCAGCACGACAGAGAACTTCCGATATCCATATCGAGGCTACGGAAACCCAGGTTCGCGTAAGATACCGTATCGATGGTGTTCTATATGAGAAAAACTCCTACGACATCTCGATGCTTCCCGCGATCATGGCCCGTATCAAGATTATCTCAGGCATGGATATCTCCGAGAAGCGTAAGCCTCAGGACGGTCGAATGACACAGAACTTCGACGGACGAGAGTTCGATATCCGAGTTTCAATTCTTCCGACTGTCTACGGCGAGAAATGCGTTATGCGACTCGCCGAAAAAAAGGCCCTCACCCGAGACAAGAAAGACCTTGGTTTCACGGATGAAGAGATGGCAGCATTCGAAAACCTTCTTCGAAACCCCAACGGTATCTTCCTTGTTACAGGTCCCACCGGTTCCGGTAAATCGACTACCCTTTACACGGTTCTCCACGAGCTGTGTACCTCAGAGGTAAACATCATCACCGTTGAGGACCCTGTCGAGGCAAACGTGCCCGGCGTAAACCAGGTACAGGTTAATGTCAAGGCCGAGCTTACCTTCGCATCAGCACTTCGTTCAATCCTTCGTCAGGACCCTGACATCATCATGATAGGAGAGATTCGAGACGGCGAGACCGCAAACATCGCGGTTCAGGCATCAATCACCGGCCACCTCGTTGTTTCGACCCTTCATACCAACTCCGCACCGGCGTCGATGATTCGACTCATCAACATGGGTGTTGAAGGATACCTGCTGGCGGATTCCGTTATCGGCGTCATCGCCCAGCGACTTGTCCGAAAGCTTTGCCCTTCCTGCAAGGAGGAATACACTCCCAGCCCGGAAGAGTGCCGCAGGATGGATCTGGACCCCGCGAACCCGCCCCGTATCTACCGGGTTCCCGAGAACTGCCAGTGTACAGCATGCGGCGGCAAGGGTTACACCGGACGTACCGGTGTCTACGAGATCATGACCGTCACCCCGGGACTCCAGCGACTGATTTCAGCAAACGCGTCAGTTGAGGAGATCAAGAACCAGGCAATGAAAGACGGCATGCACACCCTGGCCCAGAGCGCAAGAGACCGCGTGCTTCGCGGCGTGACAACTTACAAGGAAATGATGAGAATCGCCTACGCCAATGAGGGCGAGGAATAGAAGGAGACGACGTGGCAGAATTTAATTACACAGCCATTGATAAAAACGGCAAACAGAAAAAAGGAACAATCGAGGCGGAGCAGAAAACAGCCGCTCTCGCAAAACTTAAATCAGAGGGCCTCACTCCCGTAGACATTAAAGAGGCCTCAGCAATGACAAAGGACATTCAGTTTACCTTCGGTAATCTGACAACTCCCCGAGATCTCTCGATCTTCTGTCGTCAGTTCGTAAGTATGCTTTCTGCGGGCGTTACCATTATGGATGCTCTGCGAATGCTGGCTGACCAGACAGAAAACAAATATTTGAAAAAAGCCCTGGGCGTTGTCCAGCAGGACATCGGAAAGGGCGAGACCATGACGGCCTCCATGGCACGTCACCCGAAGGTCTTCCCGGAGCTTATGATCAACATGGTTTCCGCAGGTGAGGCTTCCGGTAAACTGGAGGTTACCTTCGAGCGTATGGCGGTTCACTTCGAGCGTTCCGCAAAGATTAAGGCAATGCTCAAGAAAGCCGCTGTATACCCCATCGTAGTCGCTATCGTTGCGGTAATCGTAATGTGCGTCATGCTCATCAAGGTTATCCCCGCCTACACCACCATGTTCGAGGAACTTGGTATGGAGCTTCCCGGAATCACCAAGATGGTAGTTGCCCTGTCAAACTTCCTGGTTGCACACTGGGTAATGATCCTGATCGTCCTGGTCGCTGCGGGAATCGGGCTCAAGATGTTCTTTTCAACAGATTTCGGAAAGCATATTGCGGGTAAGATAAAGGTCAACATCCCAATCTACAAGGAGCTTGAAATCAAGACCGCCGCATCCCTTTTCGCACGAACCCTTTCCACCCTGGTTTACGCAGGTATGCCCCTTCTTGACGGCACCATCATCGTTATGAACACCATGGAAAACGTCCTCTTCAAGGATGCCCTCCGCAAGGTCATCGACGAGATCAAGGTCGGCGTTCCCATGTCAGTGCCCCTCTCAAAGGAGCCCCTGTTCCCTCCCATGGTCGGTCATATGGTCAAGATCGGTGAGGAAACCGGTGATATCGAGTCCATGCTCACCAAACTCGCTGATTACTATGACGAGGAGGTTGAGATGACCACCCAGTCAGTTATGGCAGCCCTCGAGCCTTGTATCATCCTTGTGATGGCAGTTATCGTCGGCGTTCTCATCGGTTCAGTTATGGCACCCATGGTTACCATGTACAGCGACATGCAGCTTTAATAGGTCACAAAGGCAATCGCCTTTTGATATATCAACAACCCCCGGTAGGGCGGGGGACCAATAAAGGAGAAAATTATCATGAAAAAAATGAACAACAAAGGCTTTTCACTTGTCGAGCTTATCGTAGTTATCGCCATCATGGTTGTACTCGTAGCAGTTCTTGCTCCCGTATTCACCAAGTATGTTGAGCAGTCTCGTCGTTCTACCGACGTTACCAACGCTCAGTCAATCGCTGAGTCAGTTCTTGCTGACGTTGCTGATGGCGCAAAGGATTCTTCAGGAAACGATCTTATCCAGGATGGCCAAGATACTGAAGTTGTTGCTGGTACACCTACCGCAATCCTCAGCGATCCCACCGCAAAGGCAAAGGCTTACAGCGGAAATAAATTCCAGTTCAGATATGACTTAGCTACCAACAGCGTAAAGGTTCATGTTGTAGGTTCAGATTATGATCTTACCCAGATCGATGAGGCTGAGGCTTACAAGACCGATGACACTACTGTAACTGGAACATACGCTAAGTAATCCAGACTTAAACAAATTATGTACTATTTAACCCCACAATTGATACCCCTGCTCGTAATAATCTTCGCTTTTGGCGCTACAATAGGTTCGTTCCTGAACGTGCTTATATTCCGCATACCAAAATCTGAGGAATTCGTCAAAACCAGAAGTCATTGTATGAGCTGTGGGTATCAGCTGAGGTGGTTCGACCTGATCCCTATCATCAGTTGGATCGCTCTCAGGGGTAAATGCAGATGTTGCAAAGCAAAGCTATCACCCCAATATCCCATTATCGAGGCCGCAAACGGCCTTCTGTGGGTCATATGCTTCCTCGTAAAGGATTTGACTGTTGAGGCTTTGATACTTTGCTTTAGCATCTCCGCATTATTAGCATTATCAATAATCGACGAGAGGACCCGGGAGATTCCCTTTGGGTTCAATGTTTTTTTGTTTGCGATGGGAGTCCTCATGACTTTGTACGACTCCACCTGGGCAGAAAGACCCTTCGATTGCTTTTATTTACCGGCGTTCCTTTATCACATTATCGGAATGCTCTGTGTGAGCCTTGTTTTATGGCTCCTCTATCAGTTCAGCGGCGGCCGCGCCATAGGCGGCGGTGACGTGAAGCTGATGTTCTCCGCCGGTCTTTTGCTGGGCTGGCCAAAAATCATTCTTGCGTTTGTCATTGGATGTGTCGCAGGTGCGATTATCCACGTCATTCGCATGAAGGTGGCAGGTGCGGAAAAGGTTCTCGCTATGGGACCCTATCTTGCTGCCGGAATCTTTATAGCAGCATTGTTCGGACAGCAGATAATTTCTGCATATTTAAACATTCTTCATTAGGAAACGAGGAAAAAAAATGGCACAACGTATACTCTCATTACAGGTAGGATCTCTGCTTACTCTTGCAGCAGAGGTAGACTACAAGGCAGGACGTAGCAAAGTCTACTCCAGCTTCGCGATCGAGACACCCCAGGGTCTTGTCAAAGACGGCGAGATTACAAGGGAGCAGAATGTTCTCGACAAATTCAAAGAAACTTTAGATCAGGCACTCGAAAATCATCAGATCGAATCAAAGCGAGTAGTCTTCTGCGTTTCATCAAAGAGAATCGCAGCACGTGAGGAGGATGTTCCCTACCTCGGCGATGCAAAGACGAAGACTTACATCGATACAAATATTTCTGAGTACTTCCCGGTTGACCTGGAGCAGTACCAGATTACCTACAAGTTCGCAAGAAAGCCCGTGAAGGGCGATCAGAACGCCCACATCCTTCTTTACGCAGTACCCAACGTTATCGTTAAGGGCTACGAGAGACTGGCTGACGTTCTCGGACTTGATCTTGTTGCAGTTGACTGCATGGGTAACACCCTTGCGCAGACAACCCGCGAGATGGCTAAAAACCGTAACATCGCTACCATCGCTATGGGAGCAGATGAGACCGTGCTTACCGTTGTTGCAAACGGCGAGTACAAGATGCAGCGTTCCGTTAATGTGGGACTCGGCGGCGCAGTTGAGGCAATCAAAGAGGCAATGCCCGAAGGCTCAACCGTTGACGATGTCATCGACAGAACCAGAACCGAAAACTACTTCTTAAATCCCGCCTTCGGCGGCACCTTCGGCGAGTCTACACCTCTTATGGAGCAGCTTGCCAATGGTATGGAGAACCTCTCAGATTCCCTCGTTCGAATCTTCGAGTTCTACGCTTCAAAATTCCCCGAGATCAACCTGGATGCCATTTATATCATCGGTATGAATGACCAGGTTAAAGGTCTTTCAGCTTATATCTCTAAACAGCTCGGCCGTCCCGTGCGCAGCTACCACGAGGAGCGTGTTGCAGCAGGTTTCTCTGCTGACGACTCTCAGTTCTGTGTAGTAGCAGGTGCAGCCCTCGATCCTGTTGAGCTCAAGCTCGAGTCTACCGCATCAACCGGTATGGATTCAGGCTTCGGCGACAGCGACGATTTCGGCCCCGCTATCCGTGTAATGATCATCTTCATTGTTCTTGGTATCTGCATCATCGGCTACGCTGTGGGCATGTACTTCAGAGCACAGAACCGTCAGGTATCCCTGAACAACACCATCACCACTCTCACCGATGCAAAGAACTCTTATGAGAAGTATCTTTCTACCGACGCCGAGTACCAGGAGATGGTTCGCATCAACAAGCTTACCGATTCAAAGAACGACATGATGCTTGCTTTCCTTGTAGAGCTTGAGCAGAAGCTTCCCACCAACGCAGCAGTAACCTCTATCTCTGCAGGCGACGGCGATGTTTCAATCAGCTTCAAGGCATCAAATAACAACGTAGCTGCTAACGTTCTTATGCAGCTTCGCAACTTCACCACCGTTCTTGACGCAAACATGGCAGAGCTCGAGGAGGACACCTCTGAGGACAGCCTTAACGAAGTAACCTTCACCGTAACCTGCAACTACGCTCCCATCACCACCGATGACGAGGAGGAGGCAGAGAAGGTTGCAGCTGACGCTATCGAGGAGTCTCAGAAGACCGAGACCGCAGAGGCTGCTGAGGGAACCGAGACAGAGACCACAGATGCTACCGAGTCATCAAAGACCGACAGCACCACCTCAACCACTGCTGACACTACCAAGACTGACAGCACCTCAACAACTGCTGACACTACCAAGTCAACCACTACTACTGCAGCTGACACCACAAAGTCAACCGCAACCACCGATACCACAAAGACCACTACCGACAGCACTAAGTCAACCACCACAGCTGACACTACCAAGTCAACTTCTACGACTTCAACTACCGGTACCACCAAGTCTTCAACCACCACAACAACCACAAAGACTGATTCAACTGCAAAGGCTGATACCACAAAGTCATCAACCTCAACTGCATCAACATCCAAGTCTTCAACCACAACCGCATCAACTTCAAAGTCTTCAACCTCAACCACCACTGAGACCTCAGAGTTCAAGGGCATCAAGCTCCTCAACTCAGACAAGAAGACTGTTACAACAATCGGACGCCTCAACATCCGTACAGGCCCCGGTCAGACTTACAAGGCAATCGGCTCATACCCCAACAAGACTGAGGTAGAGGTTACCGGTGAGTATGACAACGGCTGGTACAGAGTTGATTACAACGGCCAGACAGCATATATCTATTCAGGATATGTAAAGTAATCGGAGGGACGTCATGAATTTACAGGAAAAGTTAAATCTTACAAACAGGAACGCGAAAATAGTCCTGATTCTGCTTGGCGTAATCGTACTTCTTCTTTGCTATGCAGTAGGCTATCGCAAAATTAACGAAGCAACCCAGAAAATCAACAACGAGAACAAGGTCCTTGAGCTCCAGGCAAACGCCTACAAGGACATGGGCAACATGAAGGAAGCAAACGAGGCTAACACAGCCGAGCTCGAGAAGAAGATCGCTGAGATCCAGAGCAAGTTCCCCGTTGACGTTAAGTCTGAGGACGTTGTTGTATTCTCAGTTGACGCAGAGAGAATGAACTCATCACTCGAGGTTTCATCTATCAGCCTTGCTGATCCGGTCATGATCTACACCACTAACGGCGGCGAGATCGCAGTTACCAACGAGGACGGCTCTTACGCAACCACCAACGACGGTCTTATGGACCCCGGCACAGACAACACTGTTGAGGAGGACGTTGAGGCTGTTTCAGATCCTTCTTCAGGCATGGCAATGATGATCAATAACGAAGAGGTTGCTCCCATCAGCGTCACCGTACCTGCTGAGTTCGCTCCCTACGTTACCGTTAACGGCGACTACAACTTCGTTCTTTCAAACAGAGTTGCAGAGTACAGATTCACTACCGGTTACTCAGATTTAAAGACCCTTCTCTACTTCATCAAGAACAGCAACCACATCAAGAGTCTTAACTCAGTTGTTGTTTCTTATGACGAGAACAGCGGCAATCTTACCGGTACCTTCGGTCTTGACAACTACATTCTTACCGGCACCGATCAGGAGTACGCAGAGCCCACAGCAACAGGTTCTCCCATCGGCAGCTCAAATCCCTTCCTTTCAATTAACTAATCAAAAAAGTACCGGGGCAAGGACCTTGCCCCGGGATTACTTGTATCAGAGAGAAATTGATGTTTAAGAAAAAAACGCAGAAAATTTCATCAGCCAACAAGGGCTTCACACTCATCGAGGTTCTTGTAGCGGTTGGTATTTTCGGTATTATCGTAGGCCCCTTCCTTGCAGGTTTCACCCAGTCGGCGATCATGAACGCAAGGGCGAGAAAACTCGAGGAGGCAACAACAGCCGGCCAGAACGTTATGGAGAAAATCCGAAACGCCAGCGCCGAGGAACTCGTAGATACCGCAGCCGGCGCAACCTATGGCGCGATCGCAGTTGATCTTCACGACGAGATTGACGCACCCACAGGCCATACCGGTACACGAATCGGCTGGCTGGAAACAGTCAACGGAAAGAACTACACGGTTTATTCCTACATTGACCCCACCAGTGATGATTACGATTCCACCAGCACAACCGCAGCGGCCAGTGTAAACGAGTACACCGACTACAACCAGACCCCCATTGCAAACATCTATTCAATGAGCGGCGGTCAGGACGGCGCTTACATGATCGGCACGGACGCAGATGATGCGGCAGTGAAGCGGTTCACAGGCTCCTCAACCACCATCATGATGGGAATGAAGAGAAATATCATCCTCGACATCCGCAAGGTTGGTGACGAGAAGACGGTTTACCTTTCAGTCCAGTACACCTACGGAACGGAAACCTATACCACCATCGCAAACCAGCCCGTATATGCCAACAAGGAGTCAGACGTAGAGCTGAGAAACCTCTTCCTTTACTTCTCACCCCTGACATATAAGAACATTGGATATGAGACGATCACCATCCGCAACTGGAACTGCATTCCGGTCAAGGTATTCCTTGTTCGCCAGGGCGACGAGGACGGAACCTTCGGAAGCTACAGCGTTGATGTAAAGGTTTACGAGCCCGGCAACAACACCGGCGAGGCAGCCACAACCCTTCGCACAAACCTTGCGAACGGAACCAGCGCTTCGGGAGCTGCAATGGACTGTATCGACGTTTACTACAGCAAGGATGCTGCAGCTGAAAACTATTCAAAGTACGGAACCTACGGTACTGCGGAAACATACCTCGGTCTTGGAGATCTTTCAGACGAAAAGGCAGAGGAGAGAGCTTATCAGGTAACTGTTCAGGTTTATGAACAGGGTAAGGATACAATAGGAGTAAATGATGCTTTTCTTACACTTACGGGATCGAAAGAAAAATAATAAGGGTTTCACGATTATAACCGTCATTATCACAATGGCGCTTGTAATCACGCTTGTTACCACAGGTCTTACAACATCCCTTCTTAACTACTACATGAAGACCAACAACAGAGTGTCAACGGACAACTTCTATGATGCCGAGGCAGCTCTCGAGGAGGTCCGCATGGGTCTTGCACAGGAAGTTTCAGAGGCTGCTTCAACTGCATATGTCACCACTCTTCAGGCTTACAGCCAGTATGACACCGACAAGAGAAGCGCACTTTTCGAGTCAACCTATGCAACTGAGCTGATGAACAACCTTGCCATCGTTCCCGGCGAGTCATCAACCTACACAAGCAGCTCATACTACAGCCGTTATCACCTTTCAACCCTTTTCCGTGACACAAAGTACGACACCACGGAAAACTACGGCGCAACCATCGTTACGCTTGACGGTGAGAACATTATGAATGTCACCGATGACGGAATCGTTCTCAAGAACGTAAAAGTCCGTTATCTTGACAAGAAGGCTTACGTTTCCGAGATTCACACCGACATCGTAATGGCCTTCCCCGACATTGATTTTGCGGCAGTTACTACAATGCCCGACATTATCAACTACGCTCTTATCGCCAACACCAAGTTCGAGTCACGGGGTGACAACAAGATCACCGGCAAGGCTTACCTTGGAAAGGCATATCCCGGAGCAACCACCACTACCGACGAAACAACCGGCACCACAACAATCCTCACCGAGGATGATTACGGCGCACACATCGAGAGCGGCAAGATCACCTTCGAGAACCTTGTGGTTGCAGGGGGCGAGACCACCGGCCAGATCATTACCGGCGGCAGCTACCTTGCAAAGTCCGGATCAACCTCAAACTTCAAGGATGACGAACTCTGGGTAGGCAACCTTACTGCTGATTCTTCGGACGTGAACATCGAGAACTCAGAGGTGAACGTTGCGGACGACCTTAACCTTGTGGCAACCTCTGCATCAGGCGGAAACACCACAGGTGCGGACGTCACCATCACAGGACAGTACTACGGACTCGGAAACGGCTCCACCGCATCCCAGTCTTCAGCAATCGTTATCAACGGTCTTAAGTCAAACCTGGACCTTTCGGGCGTTACAAAGATGCTCATCGGAGGTGTCGGCTACGTTGATTCCGACGAGAACGCTTCAACCTTCGCAAACACAGACCTTGCGGTTGACGAGTCGGACATTATGACCGGTGAGACCCTTGGCCTTAAGCCCAACCAGAGAGCATATCTTGTTCCTGCGCAGGCAGTGGCACCGGGCTACAAGCACGGCAGTGTAAACCCCATGACCAGCACCCAGTATCTTGCTCTTATCTCAGAGCTTGACGCTGCAAACGGCGCAGGAATGGGCAAGTCCTTCCTTGTAGACCTTGACACAAACATCGCGAGCCTTGGCGGATCCCTTCGTTCAGTGGGAGCCTCAGGCTACAAGATGGCAGCCTACCAGATGGAATCAACCGGCCTTACCATGGTTTACCTGTTCATGGTATTTGACAGCAGCCAGAGCGCCGTTGATTACTACAAGAATTACATGAACACCGACATCACCTCACAGAGGCTGACTGATAACCTGGCAATCTACACCGGCGACACGGGAATCAAGCTTCCCACCGGCGCTACCGGAACAGACGAGTCACTTGACTTCTACTTCGGCGGTACAATGCTCAAGTCAGACGGCGCAGAGGTTATAGTTCCCGAGAAATCAGGAAGCTACTACACCACCAACAAAGCGGACATTGACGACGTGCTCAACAACCGCTATGCAACCTTCAGAGCTCTCAACTGCAACCTGACAACTGATTATTATGCACTGTCAGACCTTGAGAGAAACCGCGATGTTTACGATAATATAGTTAAGGACATGGTTACAGACATGGACGAGGCCCAGTACATTATCGCAAGCGGCAGCAAGAAGGAATTCGAGGCAGTTACCGGCGAGAAGGCAGTTGTCATTAACGGCGACGTTGGATCATCAACCTTCTCACACTATGCAAGCGAGGGCTACAGCCTTATTATCGCAAGCGGTACCGTTGAGGCTTCTGCGGACTTCGAAGGCCTTGTCATTGCAAAGGAAACCATCAAGCTCGGCGTAAACAAGGATCTTACAGCGGATCCCATCAAGGTTACCGCAGCCCTTACCGCCGTGAACGACGACGGTGTAATGCCCGCTGATTACCTCCGCAACTCAGAGTACTACAAGCTCGGCGGATCAAGCAGCGCAAGCGGCGAGTCAACAAATTCACTCAGAATGGAAGATTACGTAAATTATGCAAACTGGATCAAACAGTAAAAACAAAGGTTATACGCTTATTGAGCTTATAACGGTTATTGCCATCATGGTAATTCTTGCGGGCGTTGGTGCAGTTGCATTTACCAACCTTGCAAGATGGAATGTTACCAAGGCGGCAAAGTCCTATGACAGCGGACTTTCCAGGGCCCAGGTCCTCGGAATGTCCAAGGACAACGCAGTCATCAAGCTCACCAAGAACGGCGATCATCTTGAGATGACCATCACAAACGGCACCCAGCAGGACAGCTTCAGGGACCTTGGCAATGCAAAGAGAATCGATGTCAAGTACACCGACACCGCCGGAAATGAGACAACTCTCGGAGACGGAGATTCACTCATGCTCTCCTATGTCCGTTCCTCAGGAGCCTTTCTCCCCATCGTAACCTCGGTGGACACGAACGGTGTTCCCACAACCGGCTCGACCTACTGCAAGACGATCACCTTCAGCGGCGCCTCAAAGGTTAAAACAATCACACTTTACAGATACACAGGAAAGCACACCTTAGACTAATGAGAACAATGAAAATGTTAAAAAACAATAAAGGTTTTTCGCTGGTTGAGCTCCTCGTAGCCTTCGCAATCACAGCGATTGCGGGCGTTGCGCTCATGAGCTTCATCGGAATTTCCTTCTTCGACTTCAAGAAAAACTCTAACGAGATCAATGTTCAGTACGAGTCACAGCTTGCTGAGAATCAGATAGAGAACATGGTGCTTTCCGCTACCAATGGCGTCTATTTTGATGATGTAAACAAAAAGCTGTCCCTCTACACCTTCGACTTTGCCACCAAGACAAAGAAGAACAAGATGATTTATCTTGACAAGGCCGATACGGATGCAACCGGTAAGTTATACCTTACCGAGCAGGACTACGATGAGACAGTGAAGGCTGACGGCACCGACGTGGGCTGGACAGACACCTCAAGCGAGCTCTTCGCAAATTACATTTCGGACTTTGATGTAAAGATCTACGACAAGGAGGGCAACATTGTCACCCCCAGCTCCGCAACTGATGCGGACAGGGTTGAGCTTACCCTTTCCTACATCGCAGACGACCGCACCTACGCAGAGACAGCAAACATCACTCTCCGTAACCAGGTCGTAATCTCAAGCGACACCGCCAAGGTCTTCGAGTCAGTAGCGGCTCAGACCAAGGAGAAGGTTCGTCTTGTAAACATTACCCCCGCCAGCGACAAGGCAAACTACCTCTGGGTTGACGGCACCTACGGCGGAGTTTTCAACACCAACATCGTAGGAAGCAACATCAGCGATTTCACCTTCACCTGGGCACTCGGAAATCCCGCTCCTTCATCATCAGACACCAAGGTTGATTCCGCAAGCGGATCCCTCACCATCGCAAATGATGAGAAGAACAACTTCCAGGTTATCGGTACCTCAAATGCCGCAACAAGCCTCGGCGTTTCAAAGTCAGGCTCAGTTGTGATCTATCCCAAGTACATCACCAACGCAGCTATCGTTTCGGTTGATGACACGGATTATGAAAACAGACAGGCCGAGATCGTATTCAGCGTAACCGTTCACAACGGCACCGGCTCAGAGCAGAGCAAGATCGAGGAAATCCTCACAAGCGACGGAAACGAGCCCAAGGTCCTCGATGCAAACGGCAACGTTAAGAGCGGCCTTTCAGGCTTCACCTGCACAAGCAAGCAGCTCGGCACAGACGAGTGCACCTATTTCTTCACCCAGACCTTCCAGGGCACTTCGAAGGATGTTGACGAGTCCTTCAAATATGTTCTGACCTGCAAGGGCAAGGGCTATGACGGAACAGCTACTGCAAACTTCAAGATTCACAAGCAGTTTACCTACGGTACCTTCGTTCTCTACAACGATGTAACATCTCCCCAGGCTTCTTCGTACACAGTATTCCCCGGCGAGAAGGTTCAGTTTACCGCCGCTATGGAGCTTGTATACCACGAGAGCGAGAACGACACAGAGAAGAAGGAAACCGAGTTCTCCGACATCAGCGCCTCAAAGGTTGACTGGTCTTACTCAATCACCGGCGGCCTTACAAAGAGCGCTTATGTAGATGATTTCGATTCCTCAAACGGAAACATCACCATCAAGTCAAACCTGACACTTCCCGATAACATGGATTCTGTTGAGGTAATCGTTAAGGCCAAGTACAAGGATTCCGAGGGAACCGAGCACGAGGCATCTAACTCACTCCAGATCGTTCCCGTCAACCTTATCGTAAAGACCGGCCAGTACTACTCAACCGGCCAGGTTCTCTTCACTGACGCGAACGTTCAGACAAAGGAAATTATTACAGCCAACGACCAGAAGGCAGCATATACCCTTTACTTCTACGCTCAGAACCTTAACGGCTCAAACATCAAGAGCTACGACCTTGAGGGCAGCTGCACAGTTAGCGAGATAAGCGTTTCAACAGGAACCGCAAAGAACACCAACAACAAGGAGCTTGGCAAGGAATACAAGCTCAGCACCATCAAGGCTTCCCTTATCGGCGGCAAGTGGAACGACCAGACCGTTGAGGAGGGAACCCTCAAGTACAAGATCACAGTTCATGCGAGAAAGTACGACCGGGAAGGCAACGAGGTTGGTGACGGAGCAAGAAGCTTCCACACCATGACAAAGACAATCCCCGTGCTCGTTGCAAATGCCAACGTATTCACCGGCGCTATCTGGGATTCGGACTACCTGTTCGAGGCTTCTCCCATGAAGTATGACCGCGCAATCGATGAGGACATGGGTATTTTCGCTCCCAGCGCCTTCTACCGTTACGGACCTTCCACCGCAAACACTGCCACAAGCAATGTTACCCTTTACACTCTCTACAACGATCTTACCGGAACCAAGGAACTTCAGTGGGTGGGTGTAAACCTTGGAAAGAACACCATGAAACTCGACGGAAACAAGTATAAAGAAGGCACTGTTTCTACAGATGACGGAAACATCACAGGCTGGTTTAACTAATCAATAGGACACATTATGAAAGCAAGAAAACTTACAAACAGAATATTCTCATCAGTACTTGTCGGATGCATGCTGGTGACCATGTTCGCATCTGCAGGAAACTACAGCTACGCTGATCCTGCCCTTGGCGCAAGCGAAGGCACCCAGTACAGCTACGCGATCAAAAACACCGACGAGGATGTGGGAACCGCAGCAAACCCCTTCACAATTCTCGAGATCGTACCCGACATTTCAATGGGCGTATTCGGATATTATATTCCCGGCTGTGAGCCTGTTGACATCGAGGCAATCAGATATGCGAAGAACAAATACGGCTCATTCGTAAACGAGTTCGTTCAGAGTGGTGATCCGGATTCCGATGATCCCACAACCGCTTCAGTCTTCACCAACAACGGCGACAAGTCAAGATACGGCTACGCCGGTGATGTGGGCGTGCTTTCAAGCGGTCTTGCAAACGTATTCAAGGTCAGCAAGAGCGGCACCATTGCAGATTACCTTGCAGAGGGCTACTTCGAGCGAGTTGAGGACGGACGCGGTAACTACAAGTGGAACGGCTCAGAGTTCGAATTCGTTCAGGATTCTTCATGCTACACTCTCCAGGGTGACGGCACCTACGCAGTTTCAGAGTCTTCCGGCGCAGTTGTTGCAGGCGCAGACTTCGTATGGCACAACCTGGGTTACTACACCACAGGCAACTACAAGGATTCAAGCCCGAGCTGGGGCGGTCTCTCAAGCGAGAACGACGGCAACAAGGGCGCAGACGGCTACACACCCGCACTTGCGGCTGAGGGCTATGTTTACATCTCAAATGCCCTCGACAATGTAGATGCACTTGGCGAGCTTGAGACCGACAGCGCTATCGATGTTGAGGATGACGACGAGAACCTCGGCAATACCGACAACGACGGTGAGGAGATCGGCTACAACCCCATCGACGAGGACGAGACCGTTGCAGGTGACGACACCGCCGCAGGCGATGACACCACCGGCGAGGTAAGCGAGGACGAAACCGCTACCGACTCAGAATCAGAGGGCGGCGAAAGTGCATCAGAGTCAGCAGGGGATTCAAATTCTACCGAGAGCGCAACCTTACTTGGCAAGAATTCAAACATCATCCTTGAGGCAAATGACATTACCCGTGTCGGCGCTTCAGTTGGTGACAGATTCAGATATTACGGCGAATATGCAAACACCCCCATCGTCGGATGGGACAGCATGTACCAGAAGAAGGGCGATGATCCTTCAAAGGCAAAGGTAGACGACCGTTTCTACACCATCAGAAACGAGGACTTCGTTTACTACGGCTATTCAGATTATGAGAACAACGATATTCTCGTTCAGCAGCTTTACGGCGAGAAGTCAGAGGACGGTTTCGTAAGCCAGGTTATCGTTGTCACCCCCGCAATGCTCATGGGCGATGACAAGGATCAGTACCTTGAGCTTATCGACAGCGCGGACCTTATCGCATTCCATGATTACGCAGAGGAGAATGCGGCAATCGCAGCAATGTATGACCAGGCTCATCCCGGTCATGTGACAGATACCAAGTATCAGAGCGCGGAATGCCTGAGCACCCTTGACTGTGACCTTTCATGGGAAGCAGTTGCCCGCATCATGAAGCGTATGGCGGGCGCGGCAGTGGATGCCTACGGCAACCGTACCGACGCAGCAGCCCTTGTCCTTGACAAGCGCATGATCGGCTCTAACGGTTCCGCATCAAACGACTACACCAAGAGAAACAACGGTAAGCTCTACTACATCAACATGGTTTACGGAGCATACCAGTTCTACAACCTGATCTACTCAGACACCGAGAACTTCAAGGAGTACGTTCCCAGCAGCGAGGCAGGCGGCGGAAGCACCGCTTCCTACAAGGGAGAGACCGTTTGGGGTCTCTGGGGTCTTGACGGCACCTATTCCGCAACAGTAAACGACCAGGCCTACGGCGGAAGCAACCTTGTAAAGGGTTCTGTTTACTGCTTCACCGGCGAGAACCTTTTCTCACAGAAGTACAACATCCCCTCGATTTCTTACAATCAGTGGGGCATCGGCGCGAACGAGGCATTCGATTCAGGTCTCATCGACGACCGTATCGTTGACAACGGCTACGGCGGAAAGTCAATCACCACCAACTCAATGATTGAGTATATTCTTAACGCGGCAGCCCGCTACAAGCAGGAACTCAACATCCTTGAGATCGAGCCCACTGCCGGCAACGGCGAGAACGCTCCCGACTGCTTCATTTCCGAGATCCCCGTCAAGAAGACCGACGACAACGGCGTTGAGAAGTGGCAGTACACTGACGCATACAGAGAGTGGCTTTCTTACCTGCTTCCCATCATTCCCTGGTTCACAGGAAAGACCGGTACAGCAGCCAACGATATCCATGTAACCCAGATGGCATCCTATGAGTTCAACGGCGACGTTTCCGACCTTATCGGCCAGTACGACCTGATCCTCATCGGCGCCGCACAGGACAAGACAAACGGTCTTAACGGTTACACGGATACATCACTTGGAAATCTTGCATGGACGACCTACGGCGACCTTGTAAACAACAGTTCAAACTCACTTGCAAGGACAGATGCCTACAGCTCACGTGCTACCAAGACCGATATCAACAAGAAGAAGTATGAGCAGATTGTAGACCTTCTTCACACCGGCGCTGTCATCATGGATGATACTGACTGGAGTCTCTTCACAAAGTCATCATCTAATTCATGGAATTCAGCCTATGTTGTGGACAACAATAAGGTCGACAGCAGCTCTTACGTCGCAGCTCTTGCAAAGCAGATGGTTGGCAAGGACGGCGACTACGACTCAAATGTATTTGAGTATTCGACCATCGCCGGAACCTCAAAGATCCAGACAACCCTTACCCGTGCCATCGCGGTTGCCCAGGTTGACATTCAGTTCTACGCAACCTCTGAATCCTCAACCGGCTATCCCGTAGAGTATGAGATTAAGCTTTCGAACAGCGGAAAGAAGCTTGATGGGGAGGACAATCTGGCACACGGTACCTACACGGCAACAGTGGGCGAGGGCAACAAGCTCCGCTACAACTTCACCCTCGCAGGTATGCCCGGCCAGGAGTACGGCGTGAATGTCCTTCTTGACACCAACGGCGACTCAATGTTCACAGGTTCAATCACCGACGACATTCTTTCAGACCAGTTCGGCATCGAGACAAACCTTTCAGACGAGAAGCAGAAGAGTCTTACCATCACCGATAAGACCGACAACAAGAAAGTTTCAAACGGCAAGCTTGTTGACGGCCACGATTATCAGGTTGAGGTTTCCCTTTCAAAGGAACTTGTGGGACTTCTTCCCTGGAAGATTGAGGTTTACAACAACGGTACCGACACCGCCGGCAAGAAGATGAAGTACATCCGTGACACCGCAAGCGGCATGACACGTATCAAGGCTTCAAAGACCGCCGACAAGAAGATCATCAACGTTCTTCAGATGTGTCTTACCAAAAACATGTCAAACGGAACTCCCACCGTACGATTTGATAAGGTATTCAACGAGGGCGGTACCTACAACGATCTTCTCGAGGATGTAAATGCAAACAGCGATTATATCCTTAACATCGAATACATGGAAAACAGCGACTGGATGAGCGCTTACAACGGCAACCTGGTTGCCTGGGAGGAGAAGCTGAACCAGTACGACATGCTTATCGTCGGATACAAGGACGTTCAGCAGTTCACCGACAACGAGACCTTCTGGAAGGCTTACGAGAACTTCTATGAGGCAGGAAAGGCAATCATCCTGAGCCACGATACCATCAAGGGCGGTGAGTTCCAGCAGCTTGAGCCGACTACTCTTACTGAATGGGATTCGGCTGTACGTACCATTTCCGGACAGCGTAACCGCTACTACAGCCCGGAGCTTGGCAAGGACTACACCTACTCCTTTGTATATTCACAGGGCGCAAAGAAGGACATGCTCCCCAGCAAGACAAGATCAAGTGTCAGCGGTTATGTGAATACCTATAACAAGAATTACACAAGGAGCAACGGTATCGAGGGTGTCGGCTCAACCTACAGTGATGACGACAGCGCATCCAAGGGATTTGATAACGCAAGCATCCTTTGGCGTTTCTATGGCTCGAGCGGCAATGAGACAGATCGTAACCACACTAAGAATAATGCCGATGGACGGTGGTATGAAACTTATAACATCACCATGGCAAACTCAGGACGAGTTACCACCTATCCCTACGATCTTGAGACCAAGGATTACCTCACCGTTAAGAAGACTCATATGCAGAACTACAAGCTTGACCTTGAGGTTCGCGAGGACGGTGACGCCAACGTTTGGTACAACCTTTCCGATTCACACAGCAGCATTGTAGATGAGAACGAGTGCAACAGCGGTTTCTACTCTTCACGTGAGGGTGATTCCGCAAACAACTACTACATTTACTCTGCAGGAAACGTTACCTACACCGGTTTCGGTCACACAGGCGACCTTACCAAGGACGAGGCTAAGCTCTTCATCAACACCATGATCGCAGCTTACCGTGTTACTCCCGAGGTTCCCTACCTTACCTGCGAGAACCCTGATTTCACCACTATCGACAAGGTTTCCACCGGATATGTTGAGATTAACGGTGTGGCATCTGAGAAGGGTGACAAGAAGATCTATATGAAGATCAACGACGAGTCGAACACCAACAGCACTGAGTACTACGTAAACTTCATCGATGATGAGGGCAACGTGCTTTCAGCAGGCAGCGACGGTTACGAGAATCTTGTAGACGGAAGCTTCACCAAGACTGAAAACGGCTACCAGATCAAGGATACCGAGCAGACCATCGATGGCATCGACTGCTCATTCACCTTCAACACCACCTATGACAAGATCATCAACGGCAAGGCAATCTACGCACTGCAGCTGACCAGTATCATCAAAGAGGGTACGAAGGACAAGTCGTACAACAGTACGTCGAAGGTACAGGTATTCCCGATGCCGTTCTTCAACCTGGATTAATCAAATTTAAGGGTTTAGGCCCTGCAATCCCCCGCCTGATGGCGGGGGATTTTTTGTGCCTCAAAATCCGCCGGGCACTACATTTTGTGGCCGTTTTTCGGGCAAGATTTAAAAAATCGGAATTTATCACAGATACGTCGTTTTAGATTTGGGAAAATGGCACAAAAAAGACACGGCGATGATTAGAGAAGTTGAAAACATTGTCCAAAAAATGGTACAATATCTTCAACTGTTTTGATGGGCATATTATGCCCATATCACTTGGCAAAACAAGGGTTTCATAGAGGCTGGAACCTGCGTGGCGCCAAAAACCCAGGAGGAACAAATGAAGTTTAAAAACAAATGGCTTAAAAGGGTTTTAGCCGTGGCACTTTCTGTTGCCATGGTCGGAACCAGCATGTCAGCCGCAGCGGAGGAAGTCTCGGCAGCGGTTGTCGATGAGGCAGCCGAGGAAGTAGAGGCTGTCGGCACGTCCGGCACTACCACTACCTACAATTTCCTCGATGGCTCAATGGGAAATACTGCCAACGCTGCTTTGGCAAAAGACTTTGCCACAGCTGACGGACTTGTTACAGTGGCAGCATCAAAGGATGTTACTTACAATTCCCATGGTTATACATTCACCACCGGCGACAAGATCACCATCAAGGCATCCGAGGGAAACACCATCTACAAGCTTGAAATCGGTGACTGCTATTATGGCGGTGCATTTACTGTAAGCGATTCAAAAGAAACCGTTGCAAGCACAACCCAGAATGCTAAAGCCGGTTCAGAAGCCGGAAACTGCTACACAAAAAACAGCAGCAACCCCATGATTGAGGTTGAGTATACCGGTGGCGAGAATGCTCTTACCATTACGATGGGCGCAACCACCTACATCAACACCATCAAGGTGACCGAAGGTGAAGTTGTTGAGTACGTCCCCGAGGGAACCATCAACTACGCAGCAACCGCTACCCCCACCGCAATAGTAACCTCAGGTGTTGCTATCGGCGCAAACTTTGGGGATAACGATAGCCACGGCCTTCAGTCGACAGCATCAGGTGCAGCAATCACCCTCAACATCGAGAAGGAGTCTCTTGTTGTTGTAACCGCATGCCGCTACGGCGCAGGCACAGGCGCTACAATGGCCTGCACCACAAATGACGGAACCGCTGCTGACGTAGCTGTTGCCACATACAGCGAAAGCGGCGCGGACGCCAACATATTCACCGTTGCAGGTGCAGTAGGCAAGACTGTTCTTTCATTCAACAGCAACGTCTACATCCATTCAATCGAGGTAATGCCTCTCCTCGCTGAAGGAACCTACTCTTTCACTACCGAAGCCAGCATGAACGTTGACGGAATTGCTTACTCAGGAGTTTCATTCAAAGATTCTACACATGGCCTTAAGGCTTCTTCACACAGCACCATGTACCTTTACCTCAGCACCACAGCAAGCATCCAGGTTGAGGGTTGCACCTATGGCGCAATCCAGCCTACTATTGGCTCAGGTACTGTTACAAAGGCAGATACAGCAAGCAGCGATGACGGCCCCGTATGGAATATCACCGGCGTAAGCGGCAAGACCGCTATCGGCTTTGGAAGCACCGCTTATATTCACAGCATTAAGGTGACCTACGGATCAGGCGAGTCAGGTGATTCAGGCGAAGGCGGTGACTCGGGCGAAGGCGGCGATGGCGGAGATGACACCATTCCGGACCTTGCAGAGGGCACCTATGACTTCCGCTCAGCTTCAGCTGACACTATCGCAACCTACGGCATGAAGATTGCCGACGGATTTGCTCAGGCAGACGGACATGGTATTAAGGCTACAGATACAGCTAACACCATCATCTTCTACCTTCCTGAGAAGTCTGATATTACAGTAGAAAGCTGTATGTACAACTCAAACAAGCCCAATGATGGACAGCCCAGTATCACCGGTACTTACACCAGTATCGTGACCGACGTTGCATATGAGGCATTATCAACCGACCCGGTTTACACCATCAAGGGAGCAGAGGGCGAGATCACCCTTACCTTCCCGAAGGGCGCTTATGTTCATTCACTTAAGGTTGTCAATGTTATCACCTACATCACACCCGGCACCTACAGCTTTGTACAGAAGACTTTAACCTACAAGGTTGACGGTCTTACTGTTTCAGACGGCGATTTCACTGCAAACGGAAGCCATGGTTTCCAGGTTACCGGTTCATCAGGCGGTACCATGACTCTTCAGATTGAGAACAACTCAAAGGTCATCGTAACCGAGTGTATGTACAACGGCAGCGGAAATGCCTATGTTCCCACCGCAACCCTTGCAGACGGAACCGAGGCTACCTTCGATATCGTTACCGCAATTGAAAAGGGTGCAACCGACCCCGTATACGAACTCGATGGAGTTTCAGGCAAGGTTATCATCAACTTTGCAAAGGGCGCATATGTTCATGACATCACTGTTGAGGAGATCCCCGAGGGCGTTGAGTATGCTCCTGTTGGAATCATCTCATACAAGTCAACCGCTACTCCCACTGCATTAGTAACCTCAGGTGTTGCTATCGAGGGTGACAGTGCATTTGGAGATAACAACGGACATGGTCTTTATACAAAGAAGGCCGATGCGTCTATTACCATCAACCTTGAGGAGAACTCTCTTCTTATTGTTGATACCTGCTGCTATGGAGCAAGTACTGCTACCACAATGACCTCTTCAGTAGGTGAGGTTTCTACCGTCACTTACTCTGAGGGAGGAAAAGACGCTAACAGATTCATCGTAACAGATGCTGTCGGTGAGACTGTTCTTAAGTTCTGCGAGAACGCATACGTTCATTCAATCGAAGTTCTTCCCATCGTGGCAGGCGGAGATTACAATTACAAGACCGATTCCGTTTCACTTGATGTGACCGGTATCTACCCCACCTCAGGACAGTTCGCAGACGGCAATGGCCACGGTCTTAAATCATCTGTTGACAATGCAACCGTTAAGATCGGCCTTGGCTCAGCTGCAAACGTAGTTGTTGAGACCTGTACCTATGGCGCAGGCACCGATACCACTCTTACCGCAAGCTCAGGCGAGGTTACCTCTGAGGTTTACGAGGAGGAAAGCGGAAAGAACGCAAACGTATTTACCGTAAGCGGCGCAGATGCAGGAAGCCTTGAGCTTCAGATTTGCAAGAACGCATACATCCACTCAATCTCAGTTCAGTATCTTGCACCTGAGGGAGAGACAAGCTTTATCGCAAGCACAGGTGCTGAGTCTCTTGCTTCTATTCCCAGAGGAATCACCTCAGCCAGCATCAAGGGACATGGCGGCCATGGTCTTCAGACCTCTTCAGATTCCGCAACCCTTACTCTCAACCTTGCAAAGAGAGCTAACGTAGTTGTTGAGAGCTGTATCTACAGCTGCAGTTCTACTCCTGCAAACGCAACCATGACCGCAACCTCAGGTAAGCTTTCAACCGCTACCACCACTGAGGGTACTGCTAGCACCTGCCCCGTATTTACTGTTAAGGGCGCAGACGCAGGTGAGCTTGTACTTGGCTTCGTAAAGGGCATGTACATCCACAAGCTCTCAATCGAGTACATCGATGAGGTTGAGCTTGACACCAGCGTAATCGACGTTTGGGACTTCGGCTGCGAGGAACTTACCGCACCTGAGGGAGCAAACTACACCTACGCTAACGACCTTACCGTTGAGGTTGGTCTTAACATTCCCTACTACCAGGACGGCGCTCTTGTAGAGGAGCCCGCTTCAGAGGTTCAGGTAGGCGTTAACGTTGCACCCTTCACACTTAAGGATGCAGCAGGCGTTGATGCAGTTAAGTGGTTCAGTACCAAGACCAACAACAGAATCCGTTCAAACGCAAAGAACATCCACTACTACGACGCTAAGGGCGCAGTTGTCATTGGCGAAGCAGAGGATGGCTCAGACGACGTAGTATTCCAGGGTCTTGTTTATTCAAACCACTCAAGCACCACAGAGACAGGTTTCTCAATCTATCTCTACAACAGTGACACTCTTACCGCATATCTTTCTTCAAACGGTACAGATGCACACTATGTACTTAACAACGAGGACGGTGAGACCGTAGCTACCTACGATTACACCTATAAGTCAAAGAACAGCATGTACGGTCTTGGAGTTGCAGAATTCCATGCAGCAGAAGAGGGCTGGTACAACCTTTGCTGTACAAATGAGAAGGTTGTCTGCGCTCGTCTTATGAGACAGCATGCAGCAAACGTAGAGGTTTCAGGTGACATCGATCTTACAACCGTAACTGCAAAGGGCTTAAGCCTTCCCTCAGATTACAAGATCGTATACACCAACACCACAACCGGCGCTACCTATGAGGCTACCCCCAACGGAACCACCTACACAATCGACATTAAGGGTGGCTACGATTACGAGGTATCCCTTGCAAATGCCAACTCATTCGTAGTTGACACCGGACGTGAAGTTTCAATCGGTTCAGACGCAACCGCAACAAACAACATTTCAATCAACCCTGTAGACAAGGTTAAGGTAACAGGTGAGATCACAGGTCTTCCTGTTGCAGCACGTAAGGTGCTTTCATTCGAGTTCACAGTACCCGCAGGAAAGGTATTCGTTCCCGAGTACACCATCAATGATGACGGTACCTACGAGCTTTATCTTGAGAACGGTGTGACCTATGCTGTAGCAGCACTCGGCGTAAACGACTACGACCTCGAGAACACCACACTTTCAGCTACAGAGGCAACCGAGCTTAACATTAACTTTACTGCTAAGCCCACTTATTCAGTAACCACTACCATCACCGGTGTTAATGACACCTCAAACGCAATTGTCACCTTCACCAACGTTAACGAGGATGGTTATGTTTACACCTTCGGCATCAACGAGGATGCTAAGCTTCGTAACGGTACCTACTCTGTAAAGGTTACCGGCGTTGCAACTGAGGCTGTTATGCAGGGCGCTACCTCTAAGCTCGTCATCGACGGCGCAGCAGCAGAGAAGGAAGTTAAGTTTAACCCCGTTACCTATTGGGATTTCTCTACACTTTACAACTCATGCGACTTTGAAATCGCAACCGTAGGCGCTATCCAGTCTACTTACATTGCAGGTCTTAAGATCAGTCCTGTGGGCTCAGCTCAGAAGAACAAGACCTACCTGCTTGCAAATGGCGCAAAGAGCTCTGTTATCAACGTTCCCAATGTCAAGGCAGGCGACAGAATCAAGATTAAGTACTGCTATGCAGCAGCATTCGATGTTGCGGGCCAGTCAGTTGATGAGAAGTCAGGCTCTACCTCACAGATTGACACCAAGGAATTCACCATCAAGGAATCAGATATCGTTGACGGATATCTTCCCATTTCCGTAAAGAGCGGTGCTACCGCAGGTGGATCTACCTACTTCTGCAGCTTTGAGGTATTCGAGCCTCATGCATACCAGGCAGAGATCAAGGTTGGCGAGAACGAGGAGTTCAAGACCATCAATGATGCACTTACCTATGTTAAGTACATGGATCGTGATCTTGACACTCAGAACGTTACCATCTCAATCGAGCCCGGTAACTACGAGGAAATGCTTGTAATCGATGTTGCAAACGTCACCCTTAAGAACGCATCTGCTACACCCAGCATCGAGCTTCTTAACAAGGGCGTTGACATCGATGAGAACGCTGTACGAATCACATCTTACTATGGACATGGTTACTCTTACTACTCAATGGGAGATGACTGCAAGTGGGATGCTGATGTACTCGCAGCAAACAAAGAGAACAACGCACCCAGCTACACCAACCCCGGTTCAGGTACCACAAACGGAAGCTACTGGAACGCAACTGTAGTCCTTATGGCAAGTGACTTCACTGCTGAGGGCATCATCTTCGAGAACTCATTCAACCAGTACGTTTCAAAGAAGGCTGCAGAGGATACCATCGTTGCACAGAGCTCAGCTAAAGAGAATAAGGACGCTCCTCGTGCTTCACTTCCCGAGGGAAGCACCAAGGTTCAGGAGAAGGCTTATGTAGAGCGTGCAGCAGCATTCGCATTCGGCAACAACCTTTCAAACATCTACTTCGACGGATGTAAGTTCGTCGGCCGCCAGGATACACTTTACGGCGGAACCGGTTCTAAGTCAGCATTCAACGAGTGCGCTATCTACGGCGGAACCGACTACATCTTCGGTGGCATGACCGCAGTATTCAACAGCTGTGATCTTGTATTCAACACCTCAGAAGACAAGAACGACCAGGGTTACATCACTGCTCCCCAGCAGGGATCAGGCAGAGGATATCTCTTCTACAACTGCCACGTAACCTCAACCAAGCCCGGTGTTGACACCGCTTCTAAGTACACCTCTAAGCCCGGACTCTTCGGACGTCCCTGGGCAGCAAACACCTCAGAGGCACTCTTCGTTAACACCCTTATTGACAAGGCTGATTCAAACTGGAAGGGTACCGAGGGCGCTACCACAGTCTGGGCCATCGGCACAGGTACAGTAGACGCTAACTCACTTATCGCTGACGATGCATGGAGCACCGGCCTTTCAGGCGCATCACCCTACTGTGGTGAGATTAACACCATCGAGCAGTCAGGCGTAAGCAGCTTAGAGGCTCGTCAGGCTAAGGCTACATGGGCTTACTACGGAACCGAGATGAAGACCTACGACGGCGCAGACGTCACCTTAGAGTCTTACCTCGGCAGCTGGAACCCCTTCGGCAAGGAGATTATCGACAACTCAGTTTCTGTTGAGCTTGTTGCTCCCGAGGCAGTTGTTAACACAAAGTCAGGTGACGTAGCAACCGCAGACAACATGTGGGCAGACGGCACCTACAAGAACTACATCAAGGTAGCCCTCACCTCATCAGTTGAAGGCGCTAAGATCCTCTACACCGTAGACGGATCAGCAGTTACCACCTCATCTGCAATTTACGCAGAGCCCATCGAAATCGCTCCCGAGTACGGCAAGTCAAAGACCGTAACCATCAAGGCTATGGTAATGTCAGGAACCAAGGTCAGCCCCGCTGTTGCCTTCACCTACACCGTAACCAACACCTGCGATCATCAGTATGGCGACTGGGTATTCAAATGGTCAGAGGATTACACATCAGCAGTTGCTACCAAGACCTGCCAGATCTGTGAAGAGACCGAAAAGGGTCACACCGTTACAGAGACAGCAGAGGTTAAAACTGCTGTAAAGAAGGCACCCGCAATTGGCGTTAAGGGAAGCAAGACTGTTACCGCAACCCTTTCAGACGGAACCTTCGACACAGCTACCGTTGAGATTCCCGCTCTTGAGCCCTCAGATGTAACCTGCGATCATGAGTATGGCGCATGGACCTTCACCTGGGCTTCAGACTACTCTTCAGCTATTGCAGGCAGAGAGTGTTCTAAGTGCTCAGCAGCAGTTGAAGGTCACTACCAGACCGAGACCGCACTTGTAAGCTATGAAGACACCAAGGAAATGACTCTTACCCAGGAGGGCGAGAGAGTCTACACCGCAAAGCTTGCAGACGGCACTGTTGACAGCAAGACTGTAAACACCGGAAAGCTTATTCCCGGAATTGCAGACAACAGAGAAATCGTAAACGAGGATACCCCCGGCGTTGAGCAGGGCTTCGTATATGTATACGATAAGACCCAGTGGTACACCGGCGGCAAGGTTACTCCTGCTGTTACCGTTTACTACGACGGCGAGGAACTCCTTGAGAACGTAGACTACAAGGTATCTTACAAGAACAACGTTAAGATCGCTTCTGCTGATATGGGCAAGAAGGCTCCTATCATCATCGTTACCGGTCTTGGCAACTTCAGCGGTACTGAGAATGTTGCTCTTACCTTTGATATCGTAGCTTACGAGCCCGAGTCAAATGACGATGCAGTCGACATCAGCAAGTTCAAGGTAACAGGTCTTGCAAAGTCTTACACATACACCGGATACGAGATTGATCCCACCGTTATCACCGAAGGTCTTACAATCGCTGATAAGAAGAGCGGAGCAAGCGTATCTCTTGACGATCCTGACCTTACCGTAATGCTTTCAGCAAATGTAAACGCAGGCTCAGCAACAATGCTTGTTGTCGGCGGCGGCGAATACACCGGATCAGTAAAGGCAACCTTCAAGATCGCAGCATGTGACATTTCAACAAGCTGCAACCTGACTGGTGATGCCAGTGTAGAGTACGGCCAGACACCTGACGTTGACCTTACTACTGTAGATGGTTACACTCTTGTAGCCGGCAAGGATTACAAGATCAAGACAACCTCTAAGTACGGCAAGCCCGGTGTTGTAACACTTACCGGTCAGAAGAACTTCAAGGGTAAGCGTTCATACAACTTCACTGTTACCTCAGCTGACCTTTCAGGCGCAGACGTTTACGTAGCACCTGCAGCTGCAGGAAGCAAGTCAAGCAAGGTTTCAGTCCTCGTATTCTACGATGGAAAGCTTCTTAAGGCTAAGACCGATTACACAATCACCTATGTAGGCGGTGCTACCGTAGCAGACGGCGACACTGTTACCGTTACCGGCGCAGGCGCTTACACAGGAAGCCAGGATGTGGCTGTAGACGTTGTATCAGCAGACGCACCCATCAAGGCTAAGCTTAACAAGGGCGTTGTTAAGACATACGACGGCTACGAGCAGGCTCTTGAGTCTATCGACCTCACCGTTACCGCTAACAAGGTAACCGTTGATGAGACCGGCTACGAGATCGTTGGCTACGTCAACAACGTTAAGAAGGGTAACGCTACTGCATACCTCGTTGGTGCTAACGGCAACACAGGTTCTGCAAAGGTAACCTTCAAGATCGCTACCAGAATTCTTCGCAGAAAGTAATCTGAAAAAGCGGTCCTAAACAAAACACAGGCCCCCGGACATTCATTGTCCGGGGGTTTTTGTATTTGTGCGGGTTGTTAATGCTTTGAGGGATGAAAAAAATAAAGGTGAAATATTGTGATTAAAATCTTCTCTGAATACTTTTTTTTAAGGCGGTTCAATGTTATAATATTTATGAATTTTCGGAATATTTTCGTAATATGATTTTGCATATTACATAAGGAGGACTATGGCTGTATTAAGAGTCCCCGCCGAGATGGAGCAGTACGACAATGTGGAGGAGTTCGTTCTGGAAAAGCTGCCGCATGGTATGGCAACTTCCGACGAGGCATTGGCGCTGCGTCTTGCGGTGGAAGAGGTTTTCATGAATATAGTCAGCTATGCCTACGAGGGTGCCGGCGGCGAGATGGAAGTCTGCTGCGACCTTGATGAGGCGGACCATAGCATCGACGTCGTGATATCCGATCGGGGAATTCCCTTCAATCCCCTGGAGGCCGGGGATCCGGACCTGACACTTGACGTCATGGAACGTGGCATTGGCGGACTTGGCATATATCTGACGAAGCAGTACATGGATGAGGTCGCCTACAGACGAGAAAACGGCAGAAACATCCTCACTATGAAGAAGAAATTAGGCTAGGAGGCAATATGAGCTTAACTATAGATAAAAAAGTAAACAGCAACAACATCGTGCTTACCATCGACGGACGCATCGATGCCGGAACCGTTTCAGAGTTCCGTGAGGCTACCCTTGCCGCAGTTGAGGAGACCGCAGGAGACATCGTTCTCGAGTGCGAGAAGCTCGAATATGTTTCAAGTATCGGCCTTCGTGTCTTTCTTACCGCCCAGAAGGAACTTCAGAAGAAAAACCGTCATCTGGAGATGCGCAACGTTCAGGATTCCATCATCCGCATCCTTCGCATGACAGGCTTCGACACCTTCATCAAGGTAGTCTAAATGAAAATCGTTTTTCTCGACGCGAAAACAATAGGCGAGGACATTGACCTTTCCGGCTTTGACGCCCTCGGCGAGGTGGTGAAGTACGGCTTCACAACCTCCGATCAGGTGGCAGAGCGTGTGAAGGACTGTGACGTCATCGTCGTGAACAAGGTTGCCATGAATGCCGAAACCCTCGGCAATCCCGCAAACCTCAAGCTCATCTGCGTCACCGCCACGGGCACCAACAACCTTGACAAGCCCTACCTTGACAGCAAAAACATCGCATGGCGCAACGTCGCAGGCTATTCCACGGAGTCCGTTGCCCAGCACACTTTCTCGCTCCTGTTCTATCTTCTGGAGCACCTTCCCTACTACGACATTTACGTCAAATCCGGAACCTATGCGGGGGATGATTCCTTCACCCATTTCGCAAAGACCTTCCGGGAGCTTGACGGCAAAACCTGGGGCATTATCGGCCTTGGGGAAATAGGACGCCGGGTGGCAGGACTTGCCACAGCCTTCGGCTGCAAGGTCATCTACTACTCCACCTCCGGCAAAAACCACAACCCTGATTACGACGAGGTTTCCTTCGACGAGCTTCTTTCACGGTCCGACATCGTCAGCGTGCATGCGCCCCTGGACGAAAACACAAAGGACCTTATGAATTACGAGGCCTTCTCAAAAATGAAGCCCACCTCGATCTTCATCAACGTTGGCCGCGGTCCCATTGTTGTGGAGGCGGACCTTCGCCGGGCCCTTGACGAGGGACTCATCGGCGGCGCCGGACTTGACGTGCTCTGCGAGGAGCCCATGTCAAAGGAAAGCCCCTTCCTTCCGGATCCCCCGGAAAACCTCTTCATCACCCCTCACATTGCCTGGGCAAGCATCGAGGCCCGCACGAGGCTCATGGACCTTGTCCTCGGCCACATCAAAACCTTCTTCGGAATTTAACATCTATCGCAAACATCATTACCCCGGTATCTCAGGATACCGGGGTTTTTGTTGCCGAAAAGGCATGGTCTCTAAGTACCAAATGCAGTAAATCGGATTGTGATTTTAGTTGAATCGTGATAACATTAACTAACAATAAAGGCTGAGAATTGCCTTACTATGCCTTTATTTCCATTTGGAGGAATCACATGTTTATCGGACACGAGTACGAGTTAAAGGAACTTGAGGAACTTTATAAGGAGCCGGGCTTTCAGGTGGCGGTTGTCACCGGAACCAGATGCAGCGGCAAGACAACCCTTTTAAAGGAATTCACAAAGGATAAAAAGACCCTTTTCTTCACGGCCTTTGAGACAACCGGGGAGCAGGAGATAAGCCTGCTTTCGAAATATGTTTCACGGCTGAATGGAAAGGATTACAGCAAGCTTGAGGATGTGACGCTCCTTAAGCTCTTCGACGACATCATCGACGAGAGCAGCAAGGAGAGGCTTGTCTTCGTAATAGACGAATATGCCGCCTTCGCAAGGGCAGACGCCTCTTTCGAGGGACTTTTCACCACCTATCTCAAGGAGCGCTTTGTGGGCTCCGACATTCTCCTCATCATTTCCGGAACCCGTTCTTCATACTTCAACAAGCACTGCCTCGGGGATTACACCCCGGTGGGAAAATTCACTGAAATTAAGCTGGGTGTAGAATCAATCAACTATATGGACGCCCTTAAATACTGCAAAAACGCGGACAATTACACCCGGGCGATTCTCTACGGCATCACAGGCGGCATGCCTGCCCTGCTTTCCCGCTATCGCGACGGTGAGACCGTGAAGGAATTTGTCATAAGGGAGTATCTTGACCCGTCGGCAACCTATTTCGCCCTGACGCAGGACATGCTCGCCTTCGACCTTCGCGAGCTTTCCTACTACAACCGCATGCTCGGCGCCATCGCCCACGGCCTGCACCGTGTCAACGAGATTTCCGCCGAGGTGGGCAAGCCCAAGGATGTGGTGGTGCCTTACCTTAACACCCTGATTTCCCTGGGCCTTGTGGAGCGCACCAACCCCCTTACGGAGGAGACGAACCGCAAGAAGACCCGCTATATGATCATCAATTCCTACGTGGAATTTTACTTCAGGTTTGTTGCCCCCAACCTTGACATGGTCTACTCCGGCGAGGCAGACAAGCTCTTCGACGTGAAAATCTCCCCCTTCCTGGACCTTTTCATGGCGGGTACCTTCCCGAAGATGTGCCGGGACTATCTGGAGAAAAAGTGCAGCGAAGACTCAAAGGATGCCTTCCCCTTCGAAATCGAGAAGGTGGGCCGCTGGTGGCAGAACGCCGGCGAAAAGGAGGAGGCTGCGGACTTCGATCTTCTTGCCATAAGCGACAGGGCGAAGAAGTGCACCGTATACTGCAGCTGTATTTTCGGAAAGAATGCGGTTGAGCTTATTACCCTGAAGGAGCTCATCGGAATGACAACCCTTCTCCGCCGTGACGGAGATGTTTACTACATGGTATTTGCGGCGGGAGACTTCCACCAGAACACCATCACTGTTGCTTCAACCATCAAAAACATCGTGCTTGTCCGCCTGGACGAGCTTTACACGGATATAGGCTAAATGGCAAAGGAAAGAAAGGCGGGAGCCCACAGAGGCTTCTGGATATTTTTCAGAATACAGCTTTTGGCCCTCTTTCTGGTGGCGCTGGTGGTTGGATATTATTACGTCAGCGGTTATGCGGACCAGGTGAAGGAGCTTCGCAGCGAGGCGAAGGACATCGCCAGGGAGTCCGACCCTTCGGATTTCCGCACCGCCCAGACCAGCGAGGTCTACGACGCGGACGGGAACCTGCTTTCCCGCCTTAAGGGGGAGAAGGATGTTTACTATCTGGAGTACGGGGAGATCCCGATCCAGGTACAGAACGCCATAATCAGCACCGAGGACAAGGACTTTTTCAACCACAAGGGCTACGACCTTAAGGGTATCGCCCGTGCGGTGTGGGCAATGCTCCGAAACGGTGAGGTGTCCCAGGGCGGCTCCACCATCACCCAGCAGCTTGCGAAAAACATTTACCTGACCTCCGAGAAGACCTGGCAGCGCAAGGTTGAGGAAATCTATCTTGCGGTGGAGCTTGAGCGCAAGTACAGCAAGAGCCAGATCCTGGAGTTCTACATAAACAACATATATTTTGCGAACGGATATTACGGAATCTGCGCAGCCTCCAAGGGCTACTTCTCAAAGGCCCCCGGGGAGCTTTCCCTTTCCGAGACTGCATTTTTGTGCGGCATCCCCAACAGTCCGGCAAACTACGACCCTCTGACCCACATGGACAACGCCCTTGAAAGGCGCGACATTGTCCTTGGGGAAATGCTGGAGGACGAGAAAATCAGCGTGCTCTCCTTCCAGATGGCAAGGGATGAGGACATAAAACTCACGAGGAGCAAGGTTCAGAAGAACAATTATCTCGAGACCTACGCCTACAACTGCGCAACCCGCATCATCATGGAAAAGGACGGCTTTGTCTTCAGGAACAGTTTCGGAACGGACAAGGCAAGGGACAAATATGACGCGGAATACGCATCGGCCTACGATGCGGCCCAGCTTAAGCTTTACAGCTGCGGCTACAGGATTTACACCTCACTGGACCAGGACATTCAGAAGGAGCTGCAGGCCTCCGTTGACGGGGAACTTGCGGATTACGACGAGGTGAACGAGGAGGGCGTCTACACCCTTCAGTCAGCCGCGGTATGCATAGACAATCAGACGGGCCTTGTCAAGGCAATTGTGGGTGGACGCAGCCAGGACCTTACGGGCTACACCTTAAATCGCGCCTACCAGAGCTTCAGGCAGCCCGGCAGCGCCATAAAGCCCCTTATTGTTTACACGCCGGCCCTTGAGCGGGGTTACACCGTGGACAGTACGGTTTCGGATGTAAAGAGCGACAGCGGCCCTGCCAACGACCAGAACAGCTACGCCGGGGAGATTCCCATCCGAAGCGCGGTTGCCTACTCAAAGAACACTGTGGCCTGGAACCTGTTTGAGGAGCTCGGCCCCACCGTTGGAATAAGCTACCTTCTTGACATGGAATTTTCCAAGATTGATGACCAGGACTACAGGCTTCCCTCGGCCCTTGGAGGCTTTACCACCGGCGTTTCCCCCGTGGAGATGGCGTCGGGCTTTGCAACAATCGAAAACGACGGCGTGTTCCGCTCCCCCACCTGTGTCACAAAGATCACGGATGCGGAGGGCAATGCAATCTACGATTCCGCGCCGAAGGAGGTGCAGGTTTACGAGCTTGGAGCGGCCCGCCAGATGACGGACCTTCTGACCTCCGTAATGGACTTCGGAACAGGTAAGGACATTAAGCTTGCGGACATGCCCTGCGCGGGCAAGACGGGAACCACGAACTCCAACAAGGACGGCTGGTTCGTGGGCTTTACAAGATATTACACCACCTCAGTGTGGGTTGGATATGACATGCCGAAGGAGCTTGCGGGGCTTCAGGGAGCCACCTACCCCGGCAAGATCTGGCAGGATTTTATGACGAAGCTTCATGAGGGACTTCAGCCCCTTGAGTTCAAGACGGACTTCGAGGCTCCGGAGGAAGAGGAGGAAACCTTCGAGCCCAACACGGAGGAGGAGCCCGAAATCAAAAAGGAAGATGAGCCAGTCATAAACAGGGAGGCAGAACCCGAGATTAAAAAGGAGGGCACTCCCGTAACCCCGTTAGACAAGCCTAACGACAATGAACAAAACCCGGCCGACGGGGCGCAGCAGGCTGCGGATGAGCAGCAGCGGGCCCAGGAGCTGGCAGACAATATCGCCGAGCAGGCGAATGGCCATGATGAATAGGCAAAGGAGTCAAAATGAAAAAATACGCATTTGGAATTGACGTGGGAGGTACCACTGTCAAAATGGGATTTTTCGAAACCGAGGGCAACCTTCTTTCAAAATGGGAGATTACCACCAGAAAGGAAGACGGCGGCAGCCATATTCTCGACGACATTGTGGATTCCATAAATGAGCACCTTTCAATGCGCCACCTTACCCTGGAGGACATTGAGGGCATCGGAATCTGCGTTCCCGGTCCCGTGGACAAGCACGGCATCGTGAACAAATGCGTAAACCTCGGATGGGGCGTGATTCCCCTTCGGGAGCAGCTGGAAAATCGTCTCGGTGTCAAGGTTCGCGTTGGAAATGACGCAAACATAGCAGCCCTGGGAGAGTTCTGGAAGGGCGGCGGCCAGGGCCATATGGACCTTATCATGCTGACCCTCGGAACCGGAGTCGGCGGCGCTGTCATCGTTGACGGAAAGGTCGTTACCGGAGTCGGCGGCTCGGCAGCGGAGCTTGGACATGTGAAAGTAAATTACGAGGAGACGGAGACCTGCGGCTGCGGTGGCAGAGGCTGTCTTGAGCATTATACAAGCGCCACGGGCATTGCCCGCATGGCGAGGAAGATGGAGGATGAGTACAACGGAACCTCCTATCTTGACGGAACAGAGATGACCGCCAAGGACGTGTTTGACGGCATGGCACAGGGTGACCTTCTCTGCAAGGACATCGCCGAGAGAGTCTGCAAAATCCTCGGCCGGGCAATCGCCAATTTTGCGGCAGTCACCAACCCCAGCGTCTTCGTCATCGGAGGCGGAGTTTCAAAGGCGGGCACGGTCCTTACGGACATGATTGAAAAGTATTATCACGAATATGCCTTCCACGCCTGCAACGACGCGAAGGTTGTGCTTGCCACCCTCGGCAACGACGCCGGCATGTACGGCTGTGTGAGAATGCTTCTTGAGGACTGTTAACAAATAGTTCGAAAGTGCCGATATATTTCAGAAGAGGGTATACCCTTTTTGCGTTAAAAATTCCGGACCGCGCCTTAAGGCGGTGGGCCGAAAATGCAGTAAATATGCGATATGAATGTGAAAGCAAGGATTCACAGGAGGAACATATGAAGAAAAACCGGTTTAAGAAGGGGCTTGCAATTGCGCTGGCCCTGGCCATGTCACTGACTTCCCTTCCGGGAAGTTTCGGAAGCACAGGCGGCGTTGCCGAGGCGGCAACCACCTCAGGCAGCTTCATGAAAACGGATGCGGCCTCTGTTTCTGTGGGCGGCTCCTTTGCGGACAGCTACACAGGTGCCACGGATTACGATAAGGTAAGCGGGGCATCCTTTGGCTTTGCATTTGCCGATGAGGATTCAAAGGGAAGTGTAAACTGGAAATTCACAGCCACGGCAAACGGCGTTTCCATCGCCGAGCAGACAGGTACAACCACCATCGCCTCAGGCGGTGCTGTTGCTGTGCAGAATGTTTCCTTCACGGCCTACCTTGCAAAATCGGAAAAACTTGATATGACGGTTTCCGTAACAGCCGTAAGCGACACTTCCTCCAACAACAGTAATGAAATCCTTGCCTGCATCACTGATGACGGATCAAGCTCAAGAATCAAGCTTTCGGTAGTGGGAGGCGCAGCAGACGCCGCCATTACAAGCTTCACGGTTTCCCCCACCTCCCTTGATATGGTGGCGGGCGACACGGAGCAGCTTACCGCGACCTACACTCCCGCCCAGAAGCGAACCGTAACCTACACCTCTTCGGACACTGATGTTGTGACCGTAAGTTCTTCGGGCCTTGTTACAGCGGTTGGCCCGGGCACGGCAACCATCAGCCTGACCTGCGGAAGCAAGATGACTTCCGTTCCTGTTTCCGTTTATGCCCTTGTTGCATCAACCGAAACCCTGACCTACAACGGCTCCCGCCAGACTCCCGCAAGCATCACCTACACCAACGGCTCCACAAGCCTTGATGTAACCGCATCCACAGATTTCGGCAATCCCATCGACGCGGGAACCTACACAGCAAAGTACACAACCGCAGGGGGAAGACAGCTCACCTGCGAGTTCACCATAAACCCCAAGACCATCACCTCGGTAACAGTTCCCGATTCCGGCTTTTCAATGAACAGCAGCACCAAGGAACCCACCTCGGGCAGTAAGCTCACTGTTGACGGCAGCAGCCTGACCTACGGCACTGACTTCTATGTAACGGGCGTTACCCAGTCTTCGGACATTTCAACCGGTACTGTCACCTACACCTTTGACGTTGTGGGCACCGGCAATTACACCGGCACCGTAAGCGGCGTAACCTACAGGGTTTCAACCGGAAGTGGCACCGGCGAGTACATCGACCTTAGCTCAAGGCTTACGGTTGACTGTACCTACACCTCGGTTCTCTACAAGGGCTCAGCCTACAAACCCGGCTCCACAGGGGAGACCGACAAGCTTGTTGTTGCCCTTGACGGCTCAAGCACAGGCATCAGCTTAAGCACCGCTCTTGACGGCAAGGTATCCGTAAATTACAACGGAACCGTCATTGCCTACGTAAATTATTCAAACAACATTAATGCGACTACCGCCACGACCAAGGCAACGGTTGAGGTAGTGGGAAATGCTTCCACCGGCTACACCGGCAGCGCCTCTGACACCTTTGTCATCAGCAAGCTGCCCATTACGAACGCCGCAGTTTCCGTAAGCATTCCCAGCACTGTTTACACCTACACCGGAAGTCAGATTTCTCCCGAGCCCACAGTCACCTTCAATGGCACTAGCCTTGTAAAGGGTACGGACTACACCGTTTCTCTCGGGGACAACATCAGCATTGGTGAGGGTACCGTAAAGGTTACCGGTATCAACAACTTCAAGGGTTCGAAGACTCTTGACTTTGAAATCAAGGGAAGCATCGCGGACAGCAGCATCACCACGGTTACCATCGGCGGAAAGTCAAGCTATTCCGTAGATTATGACGGCAGTGCACAGACCCCCGTTGTAGAGGTTTATGTGGATGACGAGTACCTTACCGAGAACTCGGATTTCAGGGTTGAATATTCAAACAATACCAACGCAGGAACCGCAACCGTCACAATCGTCGGCTGCACAGGCTCCGATTATGCGGGACAGACCACAACACGAACCTTCAAGATCAACGCCATCACCATGCCGGACACCCTTGACATCACGGCATCAAATCTTGTATACAACGGCCAGCCCCAGCTTTTCACCTCATGCTCAATCGACGGCCTTACAAGGGGTGTTGACTACAATATCACCAAGGGCGTTGACTCTGCGGGAAATGAGACCACAAACGGCGCAGGTACCGCCTCAGGCACCGTAACCGTAACCGCCACCGGTATCGGAAACTACACCGGTACCGCAACCGGCACCTACAAAATCAAGGTGGCCGACATTACCGACTATGAGGACAGCGTCTTTAAGATCCGCTTCAGCAACGGCGACGCATCCGGCGAGCACAATGAAACCTACACCGGCGAGGCTATAAAGCCGAAGCTTGTTGTCACCTTAAACGGTGTCAGCCTTACAGAGGGCACGGATTACAGCCTTGCCTATGCGGGCAACGTTGACGTCAGCACATCGACCGAATATGCAAAGATCACGCTGACCGGCCTTGGAAGCGACTCGACTCCCACCGGCTCAAATATCAAGGGCGAAAAGACCGTCTACTTCAAGATTGTGCCCCAGAGCATCACCAGTCTTTACGTCACTATGGGCGGCCAGCCTGTTTACTACGACAGCGCATCCGATGAGTGGAGAACCGCCTACACCACAACCTACAACGGTAAGATCAACTATGGCTCGATCGTGGTCCGCAAGAGTATGGGATCTTCAGAGATTTCCACCAACTACTACGGAAAGTACACCAAGAACGAGCTTTCCATGGATGTCCAGGACACCTATCCCTACGGCAATGTCATTGAACTTAGGGGCGTAGGTATCTACGAGGGCTCTTCGATGCTGATTCACTACACCATCGAGCCCAAGGACCTTTCCGCTTCAAACGTTACAATCGAGCAGGACGGAACCACAACCGTCCTTAAGAACGGTGTTTATTCACCCAAGCTTATCATTACCGATGCTGGCGCGAACAAGCAGGTGCTGACAGAGGGTACGGATTACGAGGTAATTCCCGATTCCGACGCCACCATCGCAGGCAAGTACACCGCCACCATCAACGGTATGGGAAATTACACCGGCACCTCGACTCTCGAGTATCTGGTGGGCGATGACATTTCGACCCTCTCAAGCTTCATCGAGAGCTTCCCCGGTTCCGGCACCTCCGCAAGCAAGGTGGGAAGCGTTTACCAGGTTGATTACACCGGTTCGCACCCCTCCCTTGTGGTAAAGACCGCGGACAACACCGCAACCCTTACGGGTATTGAAAGCTCTGCCTATGATGCCCTTCCCTCGGCATCCCGCGCAGGCTACGATTTCGTTTATTCATGGGGCGATGACGTTGTGGACTTTACAACCGCCAGCGAAACCCATACGGTCACCATCGACGCGGCAGCGGAAAGCACAAAGTACTTCTCCACAACGCCCATTGTGATGACCTATCACATTAACCAGATCAACCTGGCAACGCTCCAGGCTTCGAAGCTGCTGACCTTAAACCCCAACGAGTCAACGGATGTGAGCACCTTCGATTACGAGACAAACACCCTGACCTTCACCTATGACGGCAGTCCCCACCACATGTCGGAAACCGTCACAAGGCGCTACAAGTTCGGCGGTGACGATACTCTCGACCTTATTGCAAACAAGGACTTCACCTTCAGCAACAACCCGGTAGGTCCTGCGGTCAACACCCTTTCCGTTGCTCTTACCGGTATGGGCAACTACACCGGCACCGCAACCTTCACCCTTGCAATCGGCGCAAAGACTATCACCGAGAGCATGGTTTCCGTAGCCTTCGTCCTTGACGGCGAGGAAATCCTTTACAGCGGCCGGGCAGGAGCCGAGCATGGACTTGCGGCAGCAGCTGCAACCTACACCGGAAACCAGATCAAGGGAACTGTCCGCGTCATTGACGGAAGCACCCAGCTTAACAACGGCACTGACTACAAGGTTACCTACGGCACCAACCTGACTCCGGGAACCGGCGCAGGTACCGTTACCATCGAGGGCCTTGGCAACTACAAGACCTTAACGCCTATCGTCATTCCCTTTGACATCCGCCAGATTTCGCTTTCCGGCATCACCATTACGCCGGATCCTTTGAACTGGGTTGCATACACGGGAAGCGCAGTAACTCCCTCGTATGTGCTTTACAATTCAGACGGTATCGCCCTGAAGGAGGGCGTTGACTACAAGGCTGAGGTCACCAACAACGTTGATCCCACCACAGAGGCAAAGCTTACAATCACCCCTGTTGACGATTCTTCCACCTACACCGGAAGCCTTACCCGAAACTTTGCGATCCGCTGCAGCCTTCGTGACGGCGACAGCGATTCCTCAAACGACAAGGTTCGCGTTGAGGTCGGCGGCGTGCAGGTTGATTCGGTGGTTGCAACTCCCCAGGTCATCCAGCTCAAGAAGGACGGCACAAGAAAGAACGACCTTAACATTACCGCATGGTTCGTTCCCTCAGACCCGGACAAGCAGCTGGTTGAGGGCACTGACTATACAGTATCCTACTCAGATCCGGCTCCGGGCCTCGGAACCTGTACCCTTACCGGTATCGGCGCCTACACCGGCGAGTTCGAGATTCCCGTACTTTACAAGGTTAAGCTTTCAGACTGTACCGTAACCGACATCCCGAACCAGACCTACACCGGCAGCGAGGTTAAGCCTCACGTTACCGTTAAGTGGAACAGCTCGATCCTCTCAGAGGGACTGGACTACTATGTTGAGTACCAGAACAATGTGGATGCAGGCAGCGGCGCAATTCTCAAGATTCACCCCTGCGATGACATCACCTACCTTGAGGATGACGACAAGGGACGTACCTTCAACATTTACTACAACCTTGCAACCGCCAACGTGACCAAGGAAATAAGCGCCATGTCCTACACCGGCAGCGCCTTAAAGCCCACCCTTGAGTTCACCGTAACCGGCAAGATCCTTGAAAAGGGCGTAAATTACGAGGTTGTTTACAGCAGCAACGTTCTTCCGGGAACAGCCACCATCACGATTCAGCCTGTGGGCGGATCCTCATCGGCTTCAAACCTTTGTATGAACACCTTTGAGTACCAGTTCCTCATCAAGGGCCTGGAGCTTAAGTCCACGCTGAACTTCACCGATGATGTGGATAATCTCATCTATGACGGCACCGCAAAGAAGCCCGCTGTTCAGGTTCTCGATGAGAAGGGCAACATTGTTCCTTCAACGAACTACACCTTAACCTACAGCCAGAACATTGACGCAGGCATGGCGACGGTTACCGCAGTCGGAAACGGCGGCTACACCGGCACCGCGATCGGCGTCTTCGAGATTCAGCCCTATGACCTTGGCCAGGGCTACAAAAACGGCGAGGTAAGCTGCAGCACCATCGGAAGCTACACCTACAACGGCGAGGAGCAGGTTCCCGTCCTTTCAGTAATGAGAGGATCTCTGGGACTTTCAAGTGACGACTACACCGTTGCGGTTTACAATGGCGTGAATGCAGGCACCGGCGAGGAAAATTCAGGCACCTGGACCGGCCCCTACTACATCGTCACCGGCAGCAGCCCCAACTACAAGAACTCCTTTGCAAAGGGCTTCACAATTGCCCAGGCCAGCATCGGAGATGTAGTCATAGCTAACGCATCTTCACCCTACACCGGAAAGAAGCAGACTGCGGACCTTACGGTTTATCCCCAGGGCGGTTCAACGACTCCCCTTGTTCGCTACACAAGCTCACACACCGACGGCGACTACGAGGTTACCGGCGATGAGAACATGATCGACCGCGGAGTTTACTCACTGACCATCACCGGCCGCAACAACTACTACGGCACAAGGACAGTGGATTACACCATAACCTCCCGCAGCCTTGCAGGCGACTACATTACCATCACCCTTTCAAACGGTGACACCTACATCGGCGTTCCGGATTCCAACGGAAATTACCTTGCAAGAAAGGCAAAGTCCGACGGCTCCGTAAACGAGAACGGAACGGTTCTTTCTTATCCGAAGGGTGAATATGTCCAGCCCACGGTTGTATCTGTTGTGGACAGCGGAATCGCAACCTACGACAGCTACGGCAATGAGCTTACAAGCTACTCTGTACTTACAGAGGACACCGACTACACAGTTTCATATGTGAACACCACCAACACCGGCGACGCCCGCGACGGAAGTCTTACCTCGACACCCCACGTGCTCTTCACCGGAAAGGGTGACTATGAGGGCAGCCGTGCCGTATTCTTCAGCATGGGCACCATGCTCGATGACGGCACCTACGGCGACGACGGAAGCTACGACTCAAGCCAGACCGGAACCTTCCTCATCAACGTTGCCTACTCAAACGGCTCAAGCTCAACCACCTACAACGGCAAGGTTCAGAAGCCCACCCTGAGCGTCACCAACAAGACCACCAAGGCATCCCTTGTGGCAGGCCGTGACTACTCAATCACATGGCCCGACGACCTGACCAACGCAGGTGACAAGGAAGTCTTCGTAACCGGTATCAACGATTACTACGGCAAGCTCACCGGCACCTTCCGCATCAATCCCAAGACCTGGAAGGTCAGCGATGCGGAGGACGGAAAGACTGACAGCGCCGCAACCGGACTTACTGCGAGCCTTTCACTTTCAACCTCCTACATCAACACCGACAGCGTTCTCGACCGCTTTGCATACTACACCGGCAGCGAGATCGAGCCTGACACGGTTGTAAAGGACGTGATCATCGGACGCACCCTCACCAGGGACGTTGATTACTACGTAACCTACTCAAACAATGTTTCGGTTACACTTCGGGACGAGGAGGGCAACGCCCTTAAGCTTGCGAAGGTTACCATCACACCCATGGGCAACTACACCGGAAGCGTTATCAACCGCTACTTCTGGATTCTTCCCATCGTCATGAACGATTCGAATCTTGTGATCCAGTGGACTGACGCAGGCTCAGACTCAAGCGATTGCAGCGTCGATTACGACGGAGGCAACGAGGTTGTTCCCGCCTACACTGTTCATTACATCACAAAGAACAACACCGGCGATGTGGTTTCCGATGTGGAGCTTGTGAAGGATTACGATTACACCGAGAGCTTCTACAACTCTTTGGGTGAGGAGATGACCAACATCCAGGCCAACTTCAACGCAGGCCGGGCAACCCTTGCGGTAACCGGAACCGGGAATTACACCTCCGGAACCACCGCATCCTACATCATCCGCGCGAACCTTACGGATCCGGATGATACCTGGATCGAAGGCCAGGTGCCCACACCTGTTTACAGCGGCACCCAGCCCAAGGCCTTCCCCGTAGTTGTCTGCGGCGGCAACGTGATCTCACTTCCCTCCAGCGATGATGAGAGAATCTGCGACAACCCGCTGACCTACGCCAACGATGACTTCACGCTGGTGTTCTCTTCATCAAACAACTTCGCCGACGCGACCGGTACGATCACCTCAAATGATCCCACCATCTACTACGGCGAATTCAACTACGACTTCACCACCACCACGGAGGTTGATTCGGTTTATGTGGTTCTCAACGAGGACACCTACGAGTACACCTCTGAACCTGTGGATGTCGAGTACACGGTTTACACGTCACAGGATGCAGTCGTTCCCGACAGCTACTGCACGGTTTCTTACTACGTTGCAGGCACCCAGCTCGATGTCACCGACAATGTGGGACGCCATATGGTTCTCGATCCTTCCGGACACACCGATGCAGGCACCTACTACGCAATAGTTGATGTTTCAATCGGCGATTCCGAGGGCGAGTTCATTCTCGGACCCATCTACATCGTGGGTAAGAGCGTGGATGACCTTGACTACTACTACGCCGACCCCAAGGTTTACACCGGCAGCCAGATCACACCTCCCATCGAGGTCAAGGACGGCAAGCGCTACCTTGAGGAGGGAACCGATTACACCGTAAGCTACGGTGAGAACATCCTTCCCACTGACGGCACAAACAAGGCCACCATCACCGTCACCGGCATGGGCAACTACAGCGGAACCGTGACCAAGGAGTTCACAATCCGTCCCCAGTCAGCCGTAAACCTTGTTGTTTCGGACGAGACCACAAGCAGCATGAGGGTTGCATGGAAGAGAAACACAGCCGTTGACAAGTGGTACGTGAAGCTTTCCGACGGCAAGACCACCAAGACCTTCACCACCGACGGCTCAAGCAACTACCTTGATGCAACGGGCCTGACCGCAGGCACCACCTACGCGATCACCGCATACTCAACCGTCACCATCGGTGACAAGACCTACTACAGCGACACTTTGAGCACCACCGGCACAACGGCCATGGCGGGCGTTGACCTTACGGAAGCAAATGTTACTTCACCTTCCACCGGCAAGGCAAAGGTGACCTGGGAGGTTCCCGGCTACTGCACCGGCTACGAGATTTACCGGGCAGCCTCAGCAACCGATCCCTACAAGCTTGTAGTGGCGCTTCCCTATCAGGATGCAGCCGGCAACAAGTACAGCAGCTACAGCAACTCCGGACTTACCTCCGGCCACACCTACTACTACAAGATGCGCGCCTACATCGTCACCGGGGAAACCCAGTCCGACGGCAGCACCAAGTACACGGTACGCTACAGCTCAATGACAGAGCCCGTCGCTGTTACTGTTAAATAACAAAGGCTTCGGCATTATAAAGCTTTAAGCCCCCGGAAAATTCCGGGGGCTTTGTTTTATGCTTTCATCCGTCGCCGGAGGTAAAATGCGTCTTGAAAAATGCACGTGGGATTTATAAAATAGAACCTATGGCAGAAAAGAAGTTCAACCTGGGACAGTACGAATTCGACAGCTACGCCGAGTTCCGTGACGGTCAGCAGGACATCGAAAAAATCGATATTATCAAGAAGGAGCTGGACCTTACGGATCCGGAGGCTGCCCTGCGCCTTTACAACATGATCCGCGAGGGCAAAATTTCCTTTAAGACCCAGGTGGGCCGGGATTTCTTTCTGCATGTTTCCGATATTGTGGCGGACCGCTCCCAGGGCATGCTCGAGGAGAAGGAAACCCTGAACAACGAAATTTCCAAGGTGGAGAAGCGCTACCGTTTCCAGAAAGTGCTGGGAACCCTGCTCATCGGTATCGCCTGCGTGGCCTTTGTTTACGTGGGTTACGTGGAGGTCCGGGACTACACCTACACCAACAAGCTTGCGAAAATTCAGGCCCAGGTTGCCGAGGCAAACGGCGAGGACCCCAATTCCCTGCAGTTCGCCAACGTGGGTGTTTCCGGCGATGGGACTGAAAATGGCACGGATGGAGAGGGCGGTGATTCCGGTGAAAATGCGGAAACTCCCCTTATTGACCGGGCAACCCTTACGATCCTGCCCGAATATGAGGACCTTTATGTGGTGAATTCGGACCTTTGCGGCTGGATTCAGATTCCCGACACGGACATAAATTATCCGGTCATGCAGTCCATGACCGACAACGACTTCTACCTGGACCATGATTTTTACGGGGAGAAGGACAGCAACGGCACGATTTTCTGCGATTCCCGCTGCGACATAGTAAATCAGACCACGAACACCATCCTCTACGGCCATAACATGCGAAGCGGAATGATGTTCGGAAGCCTGAAGAAGTATGAAAAGGAAAAGTATCTTGAGGAGCATCCCTTCATTTACTTCAACACGATTTATGAGAGAAGGGTGTACAAAATTGTGGCCGTGTGCCTTTCAAAGGTCAGCTACCAGGACGAGAACACCTTCCGCTACTACAACTACATCAACTGCGAGGAGGAGCGGCAGTTCGACGAGTTCTACTCAAACATCACAAGGCTGTCGGTCTTTGACGGGGTCATCGACCTTGAGCAGGACGACAAAATCCTGCCACTTTCCACCTGCAATAACTACACTGAGGACGGACGGCTAATTTTTGACGCAAAGCGAGTCGATAAATAAAATATCCCACAATATCTAGTTGATATCGAAATACGATAATGCTATAATTACACAGAATGTATTTTTGTGTGTCAGTCTGTCCATATGAATGGAATCGGGGACGCTGATATTAATGGGAGTTTACAATGAAATCAGCTTCTTTCAGCAATATAAACATGAAAACAGTTGCCCGCCTCGGCTGGGTTCTCGTTGCACTTGCGGTGCTCATCGCCGCCTGGGTCATCATCGGCAAAACCATACATGCGGATTCGCCCTATGACGTAACCGACGCCTACGGCAACATCCTCACCATCCAGGATGGCGAGCTTATCGATATCGACATCAAATCATCCACAGTGGAAATCCCCTCTGATGTCACATCCATCGCTTCCGGCGTATTCGACGGAAACGGAACCGTTGAATCCGTAAGCGCTCCCGGCGTTACGGATCTTGGTGATGGCGTTTTCAAAAACTGCCAGGCCCTCAAGAGTGTTTCACTCAACAAGGCCACAAGCCTTCCCTCAGAGACCTTCTCAGGCTGCACAAGCCTTTCATCTCTCCAGCTCTCCGACAGCCTCACCTCAATCGGTGACAAGGCTTTCTACGGCTGCCAGAATCTCGAATCAGTTACGATTCCCGCTTCCGTTACAAGCATTTCAACTTCGGCTTTCTCGGGCTGCGAGAATCTTTCGTCAATCCACGTTGATGACAGCAACCCCAACTACTCATCAGACGGCACCGCCCTCTACAACAAGGCCGGCACCGAGCTTATCTATGTTCCCGCGGCAGCAGCTTCCGGAGCATCTTCCTACACCATTCCCGACGGCGTTACCATCGTTGATTCAAACGCCTTCTCGGACAACACCAACATCAAGGAGCTGACCATTCCCTCTTCCGTTAAGAAGATTGCGGACGGAGCCCTTTCAAACAGCAACATCAAGACCCTTCACGTCGTAGGTTCAAACACCGACGTTGACTGGGGCAGCCAGGGAGATTCATGGTACCCCGATGTTGTCTATGTCGGCGATGTTTCCGACGTCCAGGTGGACTTCGACAACGCTCCCAACTATCTCTACGAGGAGCTTCTCTCACTCTACAGCAACAAGGGCACCGTATTCTACGGCGCAGACGGCGGGGCGATTGATCCGGACGACCCGGACGACCCCGATGACCCGGACGATCCCGACGACGATGACGATGATGATGACGATGATGACGATGATGACGACGACACCGGTTACGAAATCACCTATGGCGCAGACGGTGTGATCTACAGCGATTACGGCGCCTACACCCTCACTGCCGACGGCCCTTACAGCCTGTTTGACGGCGTCACAATCGATGGCGTGACCATCAGCCCCTCTTACTACACAGTGAGCGGCAATGAAAGCTACACCACCGTGGTTCTCTCTTCTTCCTACATCAAATCCCTTGCGAAGGGAGCCCACTCAGTTAAATTCGTTTACACCAACAGCAAGGTTGCAAGCACGAAGCTCACCATCAAAAAGAAGTCTTCAAGCAGCAGTAGTTCTTCCCACAAGAAGAAGAACGGAAGCTCTACAGACTCCACCAATGGTGATGCGGTTTCCGGCAACACCACCGTCATTGTTCAGAACGGCGGCACCACAACCACCTCGGCTTCCGGAACTCCCGCAACCTCAGCGACCGGCACCATCCACAGCAAGGACCAGACCCCTAAGACCGCTGACGGCTGGGACGCAAGGCTTGCCTTTGCAATCGCAATGCTCATCTGCGGAATCGTGGTTCTCATGCTGAGCCGCCGAAACCAGGCAAGGCTCGAGGTTATCGAGAAGGAAAAGAAATAACAGAAAATGAGTTCATAGCAAAAGCCCCGAGAAATCTCGGGGCTTCTTTTTGTAAACATATAGATTTTGTCTGATTAAAGAATCGACTTAATGAAAAGCTCGGGCTCACGGGCAAGGTCGATGCAGCTTCCGTCGTTGAGCTGAACCATGGGCTTTGAAATGCGGTTCTTGTTGAGAAGAACGATGTTTGCGGAACGGCCGTCGTTAAGGATGACACGGTTGTTCTGGTAGGTGGCCGCGATGCGCTCAAGGAAGGTGAGCAGGAAGCCGGTGCGGTACTTGCGGTAGCCGTCCTTTTCAAACTCTGCGATTACCTCGAAGGGGCACAGGGGCTGACGATAGGTGCGGGCTGCGGTCATTGCGTCGTAAACATCTGCGATGGCCACGATGCAGGCGAAGTCGTCAATGTCGTCGCTGCCGAGCTTTGAGGGATAACCGGTGCCGTCGCAGCGCTCATGATGCATGAGAGTTGCCTTGAGGATGCGGGGATCCACGTCGTGCATAACAAGAATGTCATAGCCAAACTTGGGATGCTGCTTGATGAGAGCAAATTCCTCGTCGGTGGGCTTGCCGTTCTTGTTGAGAATTTCGTCGGGGATTTTAACCTTGCCGATGTCATGGAGAAGGCCGGCAACCGTGAGGACCTTAAGGTCTTCAGAGGAAAGCTTGAGCCATTTGCCGAGAATTCTCGAAACCAGGGCAACATTAACGCAGTGTGCGTAGGTTGAATCATCCACAGAGCGGATGTTGTGAATCATATCGAAAAGCTCGATGGTGGTTTTTCCGCGGAAGAGAGGAGCAATGCCTTCATAAAGCTCGTCCATGTCAACCATGGCGTCACCGGAGATATAATCGTTGAAGTTGTTGTTGAGGGATGCAAGGGCTTTGCTGTACTCGACCTGGAAAGCGGCGAACTCGGGGCTCTTGCGGATGTGCTGGGAGTAGGTTTCCGACTCGTTGATCCAGCTGGGTTTGACAGGGGCCGGGGCAGGCTCGGGAGCCGGTTCCGGTGCGGGAGCGGGTTCGGGTGCGGCCGGTTCGTCATCCTCGATGTCCACGGTCTCAATCTTGTAGAAGGAGAGCCTTGCAATCAGCTGATTGGTAAGGACGGTTCCTTCCTTGGAGATTTCCTGGCCTCGCTTTGTGATGATAGGTGAGGCAAGAACCATTCCCTTTTTAAGTTTGTCAATCGGTACGTTTTTCATTTGTCCCCCCAAAATAGGAAAGTTAAAACCCTATTTAACTACATTATTATATCTTAGAGTAGATTATAATTGCAAGTATAATCTCATTTGTTATAATGACATTGTTAAAGGAAATGCCATGAAGAAACAAAAAGCTGAGAAAAAAGAGAAGAAAAGGGCAAAACGCACCGTGCGCTGGGAGCGTCTTGACAACACGGCGCACCTTTTTCCGGTCATTGCCGGGGAGAGCCTTACCAACACCTACCGTATTGCCGTGGAGCTCACTGAGGACATTGTCCCCGCGAAGCTCCAGGAGGCCCTTGACATCCTTCTTCCAAAATTTGATCTTTTCAATGTCCGCCTCAGAACGGGCTTTTTTTGGTACTATTTCGAGGAGAACAACAAGAAGGCGCCCCGTGTCCGGGAGGAGAGCACCTACCCCTGCCGCTACATTGTTGAAAACCGCAACTCCTCATATCTTTTCCGGGTCACCTACTACAAAAAACGCATCAATCTTGAGGTTTTCCATGTGCTGACCGACGGTATGGGGGGCATGAATTTTATCCGGGAGCTCACCTATCAGTATCTGCGCCTTGTGCATCCGGAGCTTGGGGCGGCCCACGGCGACACCCTGAGCGAAAACACCTCCCTGAACCGGGAGGACAGCTTCCTTAAAAATTACAGACATGCCACGAGGCGAAACTACGGCTCAAAGAAAGCCTTCACCATAAAGGACGAGCGCCTTGGGAAGGGAACGCTGGCTTTTGTCCACGGGTTCATGAGCGTAGAGGAGCTTAAGGCGGTGGCCCACAAATATGAGATGAGCATCAACGAATTTCTGGTGGGAACCTACGTCTGGAGCATTTATACTGCAGCCCTTCACGGCTTTGCAAACAAAAAGGACCTTCGGGTGGCCGTGCCCGTGAACCTGCGCCCCTTCTTCGATTCCGTCACCACCAAGAATTTCTTCGTCATGGTGCTAGCGGAGCTTAAGTGTGACAGGGATGGCCTTACCTATGAGCAGATTCTTGCGGAGGTGAAGGAGAGCCTTCGCAGTCAGATTACGAAGGAGCATCTTGAGGAGACCTTCTCCTACAATGTTTCAACCCAGAAGCCCATCTATTCGCGGCTTGCGCCCCTGCCCCTTAAAAACATCGCAATCGGCATGGTTTACAGACTTTCCGCAGACAGCAGCACCTCCACCATGACCAATCTCGGAGGCCTTACGTTTCTGCCCGAATACGAAAAATATATCAATGCCTGCACGGCGAACCTTTCCGCATCCCGGGGCCAGTACATCAAGGCGGCGGTGGTTTCCTGCAAAGGAAAGCTGAGCGTCAACTTTACATCCTACTTTGAAGACACCGGCATTGAGCGCGCCTTCTTCACAAAGCTTGCGGAGCTGGGCGTTGCCGTCAGCATAGAGACAAATGGAGTTTACCGATGAGCAGATGCAACAACTGTAAAATTGAAATTCTTGATGATGCCTGCGTCTGCCCCCTTTGCAGGTGCGTGATCACGAAGGAGGGCGGGGTGGAAAACAAATACCCCGACATTTACGACCGCCTGGAGCGCTTTAAGCTTGCAATCCGGATTTACGCCTTCTGCGCCGTCGTTGTCCAGCTTGCCCTTTTCTACATTAACTACAAAACCTCCCCGGGCTACTGGTGGAGCATCATAACCTTCTTCGGGCTGGCTTACGCCTATCTCACGATGGCGGTGCTCATTGATTCGGAGCATATGGGCTACCGCATGAAGACCTTCGTGGGGGTTGCGGGTCTTTTGTGCCTGGTGGTTCATATTGACGTGGTCAGCGGTTATCTGCGCTGGTCCTTCAATTACGTCATGCCGGGCCTGGTGCTTGGCGTTGCGGCGGCAATTTTGGTGCTCATGCTCATGGTGAACCGCCGTTCATGGCAGAGCTATATTCCGGTTCAGATGTGGCTTATCGTCATCAGCCTTTGCCAGTATGTGCTCTATGCGCTTGGCTTCGCAACGAAACATCTTCTGATCAACATCTCGGTCATGGTGAGCATTGCCCTTTTCCTCGGGACCCTTATCATCGGCGGACAAAAATCCCTGTCGGAGCTTCGCCGCCGCTTCCATTTTTAAAGGGACACTGGGGACGGTTCTCTCTGTCCCACCCAGTGTCCCACTTAATGCTTGACAATGTATATGGGGCATAGTATGATTAGCGCAACTGAAAATTGTAATTTTCTCTTATTCAGAGTGGTGGAGGCACAAAGGGCCTGCGAAGCCACGGCAACCCCGAAAGGAAGGTGCCAACCTGAGCGAGCAATCGAACAATAAGAGGATTGGTTTAAATTCCCGGTCCGCTTATGCGGATCTTTTTTTTGAGAAAATTACGCAATGGCAAAAGCCGGAAAGGAATAAAATGGAAAAGAGATTATTCACATCTGAGTCCGTTACGGAAGGACATCCCGACAAAGTCTGCGATGCCGTAAGTGACGCGATTCTTGACGCATGCATGGCAGAGGACCCCATGAGCCGTGTTGCCTGCGAGACCGCAACCTGCACGGGCTTCGTCCTCGTAACAGGCGAGATTACCACAAAGGCAAAGCTCGATGTTCCCTCGATCGTCCGCAACACCCTTCTCGAGATTGGCTACGACGACGGCGACAAGGGTATCGACGGAAATTCCTGCGCAGTTATGGTTGCCCTCGACCAGCAGTCGGCGGACATCGCAATGGGCGTTGACAAGGCTCTCGAGGCAAAGGAAGGCTCCCTTAAGGATGACCTCGACACCGGAGCCGGCGACCAGGGTATGATGTTCGGTTACGCAACAAACGAGACTGAGTCCCTTATGCCCTACCCCATCGACCTTGCCCACAAGCTTGCACTCCAGCTTACAAAGGTCCGCAAGGACGGCACACTTCCCTATCTTCGTCCCGATGGAAAGACTCAGGTTTCCGTTGAGTACGACGAGAACGACAAGCCTGTTCGTCTTGAGGCAGTTGTTCTTTCGACCCAGCACGATCCCGATGTCACCCAGGAGCAGATTCATGCGGACATTAAGAAGCACGTATTCGACGTGATTCTTCCCGCAGAGCTCGTGGACGACAACACCAAATTCTTCATCAATCCCACCGGCCGCTTCGTAATCGGCGGACCTCACGGTGACGCAGGTCTTACAGGCCGCAAGATTATTGTCGATACCTACGGCGGATATGCCCGTCACGGCGGCGGGGCATTCTCCGGCAAGGACTGCACCAAGGTTGACCGCTCAGCAGCCTACGCTGCGCGCTATGTTGCAAAGAACATCGTGGCAGCAGGCCTTGCAGACAAGTGCGAGATCCAGCTTTCATATGCAATCGGCGTGGCACAGCCCACCTCAATCATGGTTGATACCTTCGGCACCGGCAAGATTTCCGACGCAAAGCTTGTAGAGCTTGTTCGCGAGAACTTCGACCTTCGTCCCGCCGGAATCATCAAGATGCTTGACCTTCGCCGTCCCATCTACCGCGGAACAGCAGCCTACGGCCACTTCGGCCGCACCGATCTTGACCTCCCCTGGGAGAAGATTGATAAAGCTGAACACTTGGCGAAGGCAAGCGAAGCGTAGCCTGAGCCTAGTGTGAAGCTTGTTCGGTCGAGCGAAGCGAGAGCCGAACTTCCTTATGAAAACGCGAAGGCAAGCGAAGCGTAGCCTGAGCCTAGTGTGAAGCTTGTTCGGTCGAGCG